>Ga0154020_10000097_pt1 | contig 93187 bp, 89 predicted proteins | sample Klosneuvirus_201_FD_109709 | JGI IMG/M metagenome (GOLD analysis project Ga0154020, IMG submission 109709) | Active sludge microbial communities from wastewater, Klosterneuburg, Austria - Klosneuvirus_20160825_MG | ecosystem: Engineered > WWTP > Aerobic digester > Activated sludge | place... | reverse complement strand
GCCCGTCAGCATCGAGCTGCAGCACCTGTTTAACCATCAGCTCAAAGATACCGTTCTGTCCGCGCTTGGCGTAATAGCTCGTCCCTGAAACGGGGATGGGCTATGGCCGCCATCGCTTTAACCCTTTGAGCGGTACTCCTGCCCGCGAGTTTTGCGACACCATATTCAGTGACGACGGTATCGATGTCATTGCGGCTAATGCTGACTTTTGCTCCCGGCTGCAAAGTGAAAACAATCTTCGAAGCTGTCCCGTCTTTGGTGGTGGACGGGATGGCGATAATGCCTCGACCTCCGGTGGAGCGTTGTGCGCCGATATGGGTTTCGGATGCACCGCCGACGCCGCTCAGTTCCCGGTGACCAACTGACTCTGAGCAAACCTGCCCGGTAAGGTCTATTTCAACGGCGGTGTTGATCGAAAACATTTTGTAATTTCGCCCTATGCGGTACGGATCGTTAATAACGGAGGAGGGGTGGAGCTCCACCAGCGGATTTCCGTGGACAAAGTCATAGAGGTTCTTAGTCCCGTAAACAAAAGAGCCCACGATTTTTCCGGGCCAAATGGTTTTTCTGTGGCCGGTTACTGCTCCCTTCAGGAACAACTCCATCATGGTGTCGTTGATCATCTCGGTATGAATTCCAAGATCTTTGCGGGAGCTGAGTGCCTGGCCAAGTGCGTTTGGAATGCCGCCAATGCCCAATTGGAGGGTGGCACCATCCGGAATTAACTCCGCCACCTGATTTCCGATCTGGTGGTCGATGTCGCTGGGAGCTAACTCGGGGAGTGTCGGGAGAGGGTGTGGGTTTTCTAAAAAATGGTGAACATCGTTGATATGCAGGTTGGTGCTGCCATAAGTTAACGGCATGTTCGCGTTTACTTCCAGAATGACCAGCCGGGATTTGCGGATCGTTTCAGGTTCATAACAGCAATTGGTGCCGAGACTAAAAAAGCCCCGGCTGTCTGGTGGAGAGCAAGAGCCCCAAAAAATATCGATGGGATGTTCTGCTGTGAGGTGCCGGACCCAGTGTGACAGGTGCTGCGGAATATAGTGGACCAGGCCTCGTCCCTGATGGCGGCGGACAGCTGAAGTCAGAAACATGACGGCAAGCTCAAGTCTGCCCCGAAGGCTGTCGTCCGTGAAACAATCGTATTCTTTGGTCGGGTTGGCACAATGGACCGTCACATTTTGCAGATCCCGGCATCTTTTACCCAGTCCGGTAAAGAAACCCTCGGGCTCGGCTGCGGCCATTGCCGCTACGATCCTTTGATCGGATGAGATCAGCTCCAGGGCCTGATTCATGCCGATTATTTTGTTACGATAGATTTGTTCAAAGTTTACGTGGCTTGAGGCACTCATATTGCATTCCCGCTTTACATAAGAAATTGGTGCGCCATTTCATGCAGCCTAATGTGCTTTGCCGGGTGCCTGGCTGCAAGGACTGTTTTTTGTGGAAGTTGCTACGGATGCGTTTCTATCATTTGGGGGATTCGATGTCGCATTTTTTAAAGATTGTTTTGTTGCCCATAGCTTGGACGGCAGCTTTATTCCTTTCCCAAGTCGCCTTGGGGAGTGAGTCGAAATCGGCAAATGCCGCGTCGAAGAGAGCCCCGACCCGTGTCGTGATGGACGGCATTTTTTCGCCTTTGACGGTTGTTCTGCCCTTGAGTTTCGACGCGGCCACATTCGAAGGGGAGAAGAATCGCGCCAAAATAAAAACCGCCCTTAAAGAGCTCAGCGATCATTCAACGCGCCTGCGGGATCACGCCAAAGGACAGGATCGTGCGTTTGAGTTCATTGCGGCGTCCTTGTCCCGGGATGCAAAGGACATCTATCGATGGTACGTGCGCGGAAGTTACGGCGAATCACGGTATCTGTTGCATAATTTGACGGAAAACTGCATTGCCTGCCACTCTCGTCTGCCGGAAAGGTCTAAATTTCCCGGTGCAGAGCAGTTTTTTAAGAATGTGAATCTGGCCGGCCTGTCTGCAGTGGAACAGGCGCAGCTACAGACTGCGACCCGGCAGTTTGATGCTGCGCTTTCTACTTATGAAAAATTATTTTCTGCCCCAGCCAGTCGACCGGCGGAATTCGTGATGATGGACGTATTCACGGATTATTTGAAACTATGTTTGCGCGTGAAGGAAGATGTTAAGCGCCCGGTCCCGGTGCTTGAAAAACTGGCGCAACGTAAAGATTTGCCAAAATATGTTTCGTTGGAAGTGACGCAGTGGCTACAGGATTTAAAGCAGTTTGAGTCAAATCCTCCAGCGGGAACTGATGATTTGGCGATTGGGCGATCTTTAATTGAAACGGCGCAAAAGCGGATGCAGTTTCGCATGGATCGTTCTGGCTTAGTGGAATATATTTTAGCTTCCAAGTATCTGAATCGGTTCGTTGGCAATGATTCGTTGCCAAAGGCAGAGGGTGCAGTCGCTGAGGCCTATTACTTGCTAGGCGTTACAGAATCGATGATAGGCCGGTCTTATTGGTTGTCACAGACGGAGTTCTACCTCGAAACAGCGGTGCGGTTAGCTCCGCGTTCGGGTTTTGCGGAAAAGGCCTATGCGATGCTGGAAGAGCAGGTGGTTCTTGAATACTCGGGATCGTCGGGTACACATGTTCCGGAAGACGTGCAGCAGACATTGAATGAACTGCGCCTTCTTCTACAGGCCGGCAAATAGACTTACTTTTTTGGGCTACTACCCCGGGGGGAAAAATGATGGAAACGCGAGACATAACAAAATCATCGAATGTCCGGATATTCGGAATATCACGTCCTTTTGGCCTATGGCTGCAGGGTGGGGTGCTTTTCGGGGCTTGCCTTCAGAGCCCCATGGCGCATGCTCTGACACTGAAAGAAGTTCAGACTTCGCAGTCCAATTTTGGATCATGGGTCGCTGCGGAATCCCCTCGTGCGGTCGATCCACAGAAAAGCGGCATTCCAAGTGCCGTGTTTCGTGCGGGAGCCATGGAAGAGGAGGCGGAACTTCCGCACTTGCGGCTTACCGATACCGAGCGAAACGATTCCTTGGCGGTAAACCTTCCCGCTTCGTTCGACTGGCGAAACGTTAATGGACAATCGTTCGTTCCGCCGGTACCGGCACAAGGAGAATGTGGCGCATGTGTGTCATTTGCCGCAAGTGGAACGTTGGAAATGCAGCTGGGGATTGCCTGCAATCTTCCGCAGCGTCCGTTTGCCATGTCAAAGCAGTACTTGCACTCGTGTGGCGGCGCCTCATGCCGTGGCGGCTGGATGATCTCTAAGGCAGTGGATTTTCTGGTGGAAAGTGGAACCCCTGATGAGGCGTGTCTGCCTTATCTGGCACAGGATGGGGTGTGCTCGCAGGCCTGCAGCGACGTCGACAAGAGGACTGTGCGGCTTTTTTCCTACGAGCAGCCAACCACCGGTTTTATCGACGTAAATAAGATTAAATCCGCTCTGTTAAAGGGCCCCTTGCTCAGCAGCATGATCCTTTATGAGGACCTGGAGTTCTATAAATCGGGCGTTTATCGCTACGCGACCGGGAATAAGCTCGGGAGTCACGCCGTTGTTATCGTCGGTTGGTCTGACTCCGACCGGGCTTGGATTGTTCGCAACAGCTGGGGCTCCAAGTGGGGCGAAGGTGGGTTTTTCAAGGCCGCTTGGGATGACACCAATGTGTTAGTAGGACGATATACTTGGCTATTTGACGTATCTAACGCGGTGCGCGAAGGCGTTTGCAGACTCCCGCGCTAGTTGTTCTATCTAGCCCTGCTTTTGTTCGATTTTGGGGGCTTTTCACCAATATAGTGTTATTTGCAATGGCACCGTCGACAGACGGTGCTTTTTTTTGATAAGAACCGCTCCAAATGAGTGGTCCTGCAAGAAATTTGCTTTTGACTTGAGATGCCTGAATCCCTTGTTGGCGAAGGGTTACGAGAATTGCACTTTTGCAATTCTTAGGAGTAATCCTAACAGTTACGGAATTTTGGCCTTTGGTTTGCATTAAGGCTCGCGTTGCTTGGATTCGTTACGTTGTTCTTAAAATCTGCCGCTGCGGTAGCGGCCGTCTGAATTTACGATTATGGAGGAGCGTTTTATGAAAAATGGATTTAATCGGATTTTGGTGGCGGTAGTGACGGCTGCTGGACTTACAGGGGCGGGCGTGGCGATGGCCGATGCCGAGGTGGTTCCAGTGGACGCCGTTCGTGTGTTCGTGCCGGTTGGTTTCGATGATAACGACAATGCGCAGGTGGTTTTGGATGGATACCTTCCCAGCGGCTGCTACCGTTTGGCTCGTACGGAGACATCCGTTGACCCGGCGACTCGGCAGATTCGCGTCCAGGCGATGGCGCGGTACTTTGACATCCCGTGTATCGAAGCGCGGATCCCTTACAACGTTGTGGTCGACCTTGGTATTCTCCCTGCCGGTGATTTTACGGTCGTCAGCAACAAAGACACCCTCAGGGAGAACATGAAAATTGCCGAGGCCACAAACGCTGGCCCTGACGATTTCGACTATGCGCCGGTGGATTCAGTTCGCGTTCGTGAAGTTCCGGGTACGGATCGTTTGGTTGCCGTGATTGACGGACGTTTCACCAACAGCTGCATGGCGTTCGATGACGTAAAGGTTATCGACAACGGCGCGACGCTCGCCGTACTGCCCGTCATCAAGATGACCGACGGTCCCGCCTGCGCGGATATCATTTTGCCTTACCGGCGAGTGGTGAATCTCCCGGCTAATTTAGCGCCTGGACGGCACCTGCTCCACGTTCGCAGCCTTAACGGACATGCGGTTAATTACGTGTTTGCTGTCGGAAACCCAAATTCATAAGGAAACAGGTCATGTTAAAGCCAATTTCGATAGTTTTAGGTGGTTTAATGGTCATGGCTTCAGTTGTGACCGGTGCTGAGTCGGTCAGAGCGCAGGGCGAGGTCGTCAATGTTGGATCGAGCGACGTGTTCGTCCCGGTCGGGTTTGACGACAATGACGAGGTGGTGGTCGTGCTTGATGGTTACCTTCCAAGCAGCTGCTACAAACTGGAGGCCGCGACCTCCGTCGTCGATCCAGTGACGAAAAAGGTAGCTTTGCAGCAGACCGCCCGCCGCTGGCCGGGACCTTGTCTTCTGAGCCTGGTTCCTTATACCTCGGTTGTCAGTCTCGGAATGTTGCCCATGGGTGAGTTTACGGTATCGGCAAACGACGGAACATTGACGGACAAACTTAGTGTTGGAGAAGCAACCAGCGCCGGGCCAGACGAATACCTTTATGCTCCGGTTGACGCTGTCTTTGTTCAGGAGACCGCCGGAACCGCTGGAACCGTTAAGGCGACACTTCAGGGCAGATTTACCAACAGCTGTATGAAGATGGAGTCCGTGAAGGTAATCAACAGTGGTAAGACGATTGAAGTATTGCCGGTCATGTCGATGGACGCCAATGCGCAGTGCCTGGATGTTGAAGTCCCCTTTTTGGAGGAGATCGTACTTCCGAGGGATTTGACTATTGGGCGTCATTTGGTTCATGTGCGGAGTCTGAACGGAAAATCGGTCAACGCGGTCTTTTCTGTAACGGAACAGCGGTAGCGGCTTGATCGGTCCTGGATCGCACCAGGTATGAGGATTTGCAGGGGGTCGGTGCCGCTAGGTGGCGCCGACCTTTTAGTTTAAAATGGGATCAGCATTCAAACGCAGTTTGGGGGAGATATGAGCAAGAGGTTTAAGGGAGATCACTCTACAGTTGTTGTTGCCGTTGCTCCTGATAAGCACGCGGCTAATCTAGTCCAGGCTGCTGCCAGCCTGTGTAAAAGGACTGGGATGCGATTGCGCCTGGTTCAGGTTGCCGAGTATTGGGCTGGCAGATCCTGGCCGCGGGAGATTACTCTGGAAGGACCGCTGGCCGAGGCGATCACGGCGGTCGAAGATGAATCGTTGCGGACCGCTCAGGCGCACCTGCGAAAACTGGCGGAGTCCGTTCCTCGTGAGGTGACCGTGGAAATCAACGCGATTGCGGGGTTCCCGGCAGAGGGGGTCATCGCGGATGCTGTGGCCAATAAAGCCGCGATTATTTTCACAGGTGCTTCAAAAGGGAGCCACCGTTTCGTTCCCAAGGGACTTTCGACTGCTTTGACATTAATGTCAGATTCACCGGTTCCTGTGATTGTCTTGCAGGAAGGATGTGTGACAGATTTTTCCAAACGGGATTTTGGAGTGCTTCTGGCTGACGATCTTAGTGACCATAGCGAGTCGGCAGTCATGACCGGGTATGATTTTGCAGCGGCACTGGGCGGGACCTCGCTTCAACATCTTCACGTAAACGGACTTACCGAAGAAAGTTTGAAGATTTCCTTGGAAGCTGCTTCAGCCGCTTCTCACGCGGGATCGATGCGTGGATTGACGGGCAAAGAGATTTTTGCGATGGCGATGAATGCTCTCGATCAGAAAATGAAAGCACGAGCACCTGGACGCAGGCTCTTGTTGGAAGCCGCTGGGGGCAAATATCGCTCAGAAATTGTGACCGGAGATGTTGCGGATGAGCTACAGGTTGTGGCTTCCCGGTCGGCAGTGGATATGCTTATTTTCGGACGTCATCGTTCCTTCAGGCGGAAGCCTTTTTTGATAGGGCAACTTCCTTTCTATGCTATGCTGACCCCTAGTCGTCCGATAATGGTTGTACCAAGCGAGATCTAGCGAAGTTACGCGGGTGTTGCGTGGAGTGGTGTTGAAAGCGCGATTGGAATTTTTCGGGGCAGCCGGTGAAGTCACAGGAAGCCGGACTGTCCTGCAGTTTGCCGGGTCCACGATTTTGGTGGATTGCGGTCTCTTTCAGGGTCGTAAGGAGATCAAGGGAAGGAATTGGGAGCCTTGTTGCGAACCAGTTCCTTCAAAAATTGATGCGGTGGTGCTGACTCACGCCCATCTGGACCACAGTGGTTATTTGCCGCGACTTTGGAAGCAAGGGTTTCGTGGCAGGATTTTTTGTTCAAAGGGGACGGCTGATCTGGTTCGGCTACTCTTGCTTGATGCAGCTCATTTAGAGGAAGAGCAAGCCTCTTTTGCTAACAGGACTGGATACTCGCACCACAAGCCCGCATACCCGCTTTTTACCACCGAAGATGCTGAATCTGTGCTCAAGCTGCTTGTACCCTGTGACCGCAATGCCTGGATCCAGCTTTCCGATGTTTTGAGTTTTCAATTCCTTCGTGCGGGCCACATCATTGGTGCCAGTCTGATTCAATTTTCTCTGCACTTTGACTGGGGAACGCGGTTATTAACTTTTAGTGGCGATTTGGGCCATTCCCGCTCAGCGACGATGAGGGAACCTGAAAAACTTGTGGAGAGCGACTTTATCGTGCTCGAATCCACTTATGGTGATCGACTGCATCCACGCGAGTCGGTGATGGATCAATTGGGGGCGATAGCTCGGAAGACGATCCAACGCGGCGGAGTCTTGGTCATTCCGGCATTTGCAGTGGGGCGGGCACAGGAGATTATATACATATTCAGAATGTTAGAGGATGCCGGGGCCATAAAGCCAGTCCCGATTATTCTGGATAGTCCCCTTTCATCAGCCGCAACCCGGGTCTTTCAGAGTCACCCCGAAGACCATAAGCTCGGCAGTGTTTTCAATGGCAGTGGACCTGAAAACTTCGAACCGCGCTACTTTGAGACAACGGTGAGTCCTGATGATTCAATGCTGGCATGCATGCGTGAAGGTCCGCTGGTAGTTATTTCCGCTGCCGGTATGTTGACCGGTGGGCGTATCCTTCATCACCTGAAGGCAAGGCTTCCGGAAAGTAAAAATACGATCGTCCTTTCAGGTTACCAGGCTGAAGGAACCAAAGGCCGATGGTTGCAAGACAATGTTGGGACCGCCAATACGATGCGTATCCATCACCTGGAAATTCCCCTAGAAGCGGAAGTGGTGACGATAGATTCACTTAGCGCTCACGGTGATTATCAGGATTTCATTGATTGGTTGGGATGCATGTCAAAGCTTCCTAAGAAAATATTCCTTAATCACGGCGAAAAAAGTGCCGTTTTGTCCTTTTCCGAGAAGCTCCGGAGGAGTTTTCAGGGTGTAGAAGTTGTTCCCCTCGTCGAACCAACCGTAGTTAATTTGACGCCTGCATGATCCCGTGCTTCTCCAGCCGGTAGCGCAGAGTGTGACGTGAAATCCCAAGCAGCTGCGCCGCTTTCGTCTGGTTGTTACGCGATTTCTCGAGCGCTTGAGTCAGGAGGCTCTTCTCAACCGTATCCAAACAGACACCACGATCCGGAAGTGCGAAGGGACTAGCGTCGGATTGCGCTGTTCGGACATTCGGTTCTTTGACGCCGACAGTTATGTTTTCCTGATTTGCGAGACTCTGAGTCGACTCACCATGGGTCGGCGTCAATGAATGAACCTCCGGCAGGTGCTCGATTTCAATGTGTTCACTGGTTAGGGTATCCGGAGAGTGGAAGACGATAGCTCTTTGTATAACATTTCGCAGTTCGCGAACGTTTCCCGGCCAATCATGCTCTTTAAGGCATTCGATGGCATCTGCTGAGATTTTTGGTGCGGTTACGGAGAGTTCCTTCGCCACAGATTGCACGAGGAAATCCGTTAGCGTCGGAATGTCATCGATACGCTCACTTAAGCGAGGGATATAGATCGGCAGTACATTGAGGCGGTAGAACAAATCTCCCCGGAATCTTTTCTCCGCGACTTCCTCAAGGAGATTCCGGTTTGTGGCCGCCACTATGCGGGCAGAAAACTCGATGTCTTTTGTGCCGCCTAGCCGCTTGAATCTTCGATACTCCAATGCACGCAATAGTTTGGATTGAAGCTTCAACGGCATTTCGCCGATTTCATCGAGAAAAATAGTCCCCGAACGGGCCATTTCAAACAATCCAATCTTGCGTTCTCTGGCATCGGTAAATGCACCTTTTTCGTAACCAAAGAGTTCGCTTTCGAGAAGAGTTTCAGGGATGCTGGCGCAGTTGATTTCAACGAATGGCTGGCTCGATCGGTCCGACCACTCGTGAAGCGCTCGCGCCGCGAGTTCCTTGCCGGTGCCGCTGTCGCCCAAAATAAGTGCACTGTTTGCCTTGCTCGTTGCGACTTTTCGGAGCTGGTCCCGCATTTTTTTTATCGCAGGAGTATTGCCGATGATGTTGACGCCTTCTTTCTCCTTTTCGCGCCCCTCAAACCGGCTTACTTTTTGTCGGAGCGCCGACATCTCAGCAGCGCGCTGGGCAGCTACCATCAGGTCTTTAAGATCAAACGGCTTCTGCAGGTAATCAAAAGCACCGAGTCTCAGCGCTGTGACTGCAGAATCGATGGCGCCATGAGCGGTGATGAGAATCACCGGCATATTTGGATATTCTTTGCGCCACTTCTGGAGTAGGTCCAAGCCGTTTCCATCCGGCAGTCTTAGGTCGGTAATGGCAAAATCGGGGTTGAAACCAGGGAATCTTTCAAGGGCCTGGCGCAAGCTGCCAGCTCGCAGTACCTCAGCACCCAAAGATTTGAGTTCGGTTTCAATGGACCAAGCCAATATGTCTTCGTCATCAACAAGAAATACCCGGACGTCTTGCAGGGCGTTTTGCGGAAGGTTGTTTTGCATCGGTCGATCCTGTTAATTGTGGATTATGTTTGATGTTGAGTTCGGGCTTGCGGACTTGCCGGCAGGATAACTGAAACCTGCGCACCTTTTAATTCGTCGCATTTGCTTATGGCAATCCTGCCGTCATGTGCCGCTGCAATTTTCTCTACTAAGGCCATGCCAAAACCGGCTCGCGCTTCTTTTGTTGTAAAAAAAGGCAGCTTGACCCGATGCAGATGTTCCTGATCGATCCCATGACCGTTGTCACATACGGAAAGTACAACTTTCTTTTGGCCATCCGGATCAGTGTGGTATCTCACGCCGATTGCTAAATCGGGCTGCCTGGAAGGGTCAACCGCTTCGACGCTGTTGGTGATCAGCGCGCGCAACATCGTAAGTATTTTTTCTGGATCGCACATGATCCATTTGACTTCGGGATTCACGCTGATGTTGATGTGACCGGTCCAATCCGTGCCGGCAAGCGTTGACTCGACGAGTTCCGTCAGCAGTGACTGGGGGTCGACAATCCGAGGGACGATTTTCGTGGGTTGAGCTACGGTAACGACGTCAGAAACGTATTGGTTCAAAATATCTAAACGTGTTCGCGTCAAATCAATGGCGCGTGCCATCACCGTTTCGTCAAAAGCATTTGATTTCATATACCCGGCAAACTGCTTTTCTATGATCTCCATCGCCGCTGAAATGCCTGCGACAGGATTTTTAATGCGGTCCGCGATGTTGGCTGCCCACTGCGCCAAGGCTTGATGGGCGAATTGTTCAACATTGCCATTCCCCGGCTCCTGGCGTTCGGCAAGGGGCGGCGGGGGGGTGTTTTGGTGAGTATGAGGATGCAAAGGGTTCTCCACTGCCGCCTACAAATCTACGAAATTATTAGGCTTCTAAAGTTACCGGCTACAGATGACTGGAAGCATTCAGCAATATCGATGCCACACTTCGAGAATGCTAATCACCCGAATTTATTTATAAAAAAATACTTTCAGCCAAACTGGGCAGGCAATATTGCGGAGTATAGCGCGATTTAATGCTTAATGCATCATTTAACGCAATTTAAGCGGCAAATTTTCCAGAACGTGGTCTCAGAATCAATCTACGACGACCTCGGCGGTCTTTATTGCAAATGCACCAGTATTCAAACCGCGAGCCGTCAAAATAACCAGGTGTTTGCCTTTTGCGGCTGGTGTCTCCCAGGAAGTGCTCTTAGCCCGACGGTTTTTAACCAGGCCGCCAGTCACATACCAACCTACCCGCACATTCTCTTCCGTATTTTTTGTGATCGTGCCTTCCAGATCTTCTTCAGTTTCGTTTCCGAGTGTAATGCCACCGATCGGTTTAACGATATCTATGTTCATAGGCTTCCAAAGGTCAATTTCCGGAGCACCAGGCTCATATACCGGAAGACTTCCGACGATTCTTTCGGATTCAGCACCGGCTGTGAGTTCGATCCCATACCGCAATGAGACAAAGCGTCTGCCTGCCGGGAATTTGAGTGCGGTCGCCGGAGGAATTGTGAGAAGGACTGACGCCGAGTAGAGATCCAGGGATTCATATTGCGTGTCGTAGGTTTCGGTGCCAGGCACGACGGCGGTTTCAACCGGAACTGCGAAGGAGCTGGGACTGTCGGCAAAAGTGCTGACGGCTATTTGCGTTCCCTTAGGTGCTGCAGCATGGACGGTCAGCGTGATGGTGTCTAAAGGTAAGGCAGTGCTGGGGCCAGTCGTTAGTTTTGAGGCGACAACCCCCAGAGCTCGGAGCTTGGAAATCTCTTCTGGCGGATCGTCTTGGTTTCCACGGCATCCGATCAGAGACGCGGAAAAACTTAATATGAGAAGACCATATGTGAACTTCTGAGGCATGGTATTGTTCCCCAACGCAGGTTGTCTTTGTGGCCCTTGATGTTCTTGTTGTGAGCGTTTATTTGCCATTTTGATTCGGTGTATAATAACTCTTCCATGACGAAATACAAATCGCCCGCGAGGGTAAAGGTTACTGGAATTTCTTTGGTTGGGGTAGCCTTTGCTGCGTCAGCTTTTTTACATATTGGCGGCATGGGTGGCTTGATGTTTTTGGGTAATACTCCGCGCCCGTCAAAAAATGTTCCTGTGAAAGTGGCGATACAGGAAATAGCGCCAATAGTCGAAGAAATCGTTCCGCCGAAACCGGAACCCAAGCCGAAGAAAAAAGAAGCAAAGAAAAATCCGCCGACACAAGCGCCACAAAAAAAAGAGCCGGAAGCAAAGCCAGTGGAAGCCGTGCAGGGCATTAATCCCGATGCAATGGTGACAGATGGCAAGGGATTGGCTGCCCCAGTAGGTAATACGCTTCTCAAAGAAGATGAAGGGAAGCGCTTGAAGCCGGAAGACGTCGGCAAACTCACCGAGGATTGTTCGTCGGATGCGAAGTTGCAGCGAGATTCTGTCACGCCGCCGCAGTACACAGAGGCAGCTTTGGACGCCAATCTGGAAGGCACCTATGTTGTGGATGTTTATGTTGATGCTCAGGGGGGTGTCGTAGAGGCGGAGCTTCGTAAAAAAGTCGGCTACGGCATGGATCCACGCATTATCGATGCCGTTAAGAAATCGAAATTTGAACCTCGCAAAAATAAAGTCTGCGGAGCTATCGCTGGTTGGGCGGAAATCAAATTTAGTCTGGTTATTCCGTAGTAGATTCCCGAGCGACGACATTCAACCTGTTTGCTAATTCAATGGGAATGCAAAAATAAGTTACGCTGATAGAGGGGTTTTTCCCATCGGGGCGCGGGTGCGGATAGATTGAGCGTGTTTTAGCACAGTATTTTTCCAGGACCAGATAGCCGCCTTTTTCCGCACATCGCTTCCAGCTTAAGCGGGTGGTGTGTTCGGAATCTAGCGCGGGACGCAGCCCCTGCCCTGAGAGTTCGTGAACATACCTAAATCCAGCATGGTAGGTATTCCAAGCAGTCGTTAAGAGATCTTCATTTGCGAGAGCGGACTCTTCCGTGAAGATGATCACAACACCGGCCTCGGAGTATCCTTCGAATACTTTCGTCATGCTTTCATCTGACTGGCTGCGCACTTCGTGAAAGCCATTGCCAACGATCATGACGGCGTCCTGTGCGCCTACTGACATTTTTTTTAATGCTGCGAGCAGAACTTCTGGTTTACCAATGTCAGCCTGGTCTACAAACCTCATCGAAGCTGGTAGGTCGCCTGCGGCTTGCTTGCGTTTTGCTGCAGCAATGGCTGCAGTTTCCAGGTCGGCTCCGACGTATTGGAGGGAGTCTCCATTGCGGAGGTGGCGCTGCCTTGTGGCTTCACCTTGCCCGACGGCATGTTCGATAAAAACCGAATACTCAAACTTGAAGTCCCTGCAGAACTCATCAAGCTTGTCGTTAGCGAGGTGAAACGTGCTCCTATTGGCTTCCTGACTGGCGGCTACATTTGCGCTGCGTTCGACCCACACTCCGGAAACCCCACGGCTCAGAATTTCAGGCAAATGATGGGTGTAGGAGTGGTAGGCATAAATAATTCCAAATGGCCCGGGTCCCTTGGCAAACACGCGCTCTCCCAGCACAGTCACTTCACCTTCAACTGTTGAAACGCCCGCATGAAACAATAAATTTAAGGCTTGCATCGACAAGCTCGGAAAATGTCGCGTCAAACTTTGGCCGGATTTGAATTCGTGCCCTTTGGAAGTTTGGTGGATAGCCAAAATCGTTGGAACCAGCCGCAATCCGATGTCGATTTCGCTACCGCTGGGCGTCCAATGCAGATGAGACCGGATCTCCGGCTGAATCCGCAAGAAATTGTTTGTCTCGTCCAATTCTGTCGATGTGCTTGTGCCACTGAGTAATCTTTGAATTTGCGGAACTTTATCAGCTCTGAATTCCTCGCTCAGGGTCCACGGCTTGAGGAGTAATAGACGGGCGGCGTGTGAAGGCGGGAGGAACTGCTTCGAATCCATGGCCTCAATCAATCTGCGGGAGATCATGAAATCCAAAGTGGATTTTATGAAGGGATCGAAGAGTTCTGTGTTTTTGGGAATGTGCACATAAGCCTGGTCACCCTCCCTATGCAGGAGATTCAATGTTTCGAATGCTGCCAGGACGTGCCGCAATAGCCACAGATCGGTGGGCGCGGTTATTGCCGCCGTGTTTGTCACCACCGTCAGGACTCTGATGGTGCGGGAAATATTCGCTTTCTCTGCTGCCCCAAACATCGACGAGCGTTCAAGCGCCGTTGACGCATGTTGTAGGAACCCCAGCAGGGTCTGACCATTTTGAAACAAGTGAGGTACCCGCGCCAGAAACGTCTGGAAAGCGTGGGAAGAAATGTAGGGATACCCGGACTTTGTGGTGCCGCAGGGTTCGGCGAGAATTCCACACAAGTCGGCCGATGAATGATGCGGCATATCCACGCAGAGTTCATAGATGCGATCGGCGAGGGGGCGGTTTTGCCTCATGCTGGAGCTCCAGGTGGTTTGACCGGCGCCAGCACTCTGTCTGAGGTGTTATGCGCCGCGCTTTTTATTGAACAATAAAGGTTGATCCAATGGGAGGAACTTTAGAATATTTTTGGTGTGCACGTAATCGTGAATATACTTACGTCGCTCAGGTGTCAGCTGTGTAAATTTGATCCCGAGGCGAGTCAGGCCGGATTCATTGCATTTTTCCGTGTGTACGATAGTGCCGGTTCCAGGAATAACGGTGCTATCGGGCATTTCTAATTCGAAATTTGCTTCGTTGCCAATCCTGGTTTCGCCGGGCCTGGAGGTCTGTACCAGCATCCCTGATTCACTGAGTTCCGTCGCAAATGCAGAATTTCTGCGGCCAATATTCACATTGGCTTCAACGGTGGTTCGTTCTTTGCGGCCGGCCCGACGGTCGGAATTTATAAATGCCTCAATGGAGAGCTGGAAAAGCTGGTTTTGTTCAAAAGGTTTCTTTAACCAGGCAAAGGCCCCGTTAGGAAGCTCCAGAGAGTCTGGAGGGGATCCCGAAATTAAAATTGCGGCTGGCATAAAGTTAAGGCGCTGCGCCACTTGATTGAGGAAGTCGATCCCATTGGTATCCCGCAACATATAGTCGCAAATAATCAGATCGATTCCGTTCTGGGCGATGCGATCAAGCAGGAAACTATCGCCATTATAGGCGGCCATGGCCTGACAACCCCGACGTCGGTATGCTTCGGTCAGCGTGTCCGCCAGATCTTCGTGATCATCGACAATGAGAACATTGGGCGTCGCCATGAAGAAGCGGGAGTTTTCAATGTAGACGAATAACCTTTGCACTACGAACGAAAGAATCTCCGCTTTACCACCGAGTCCGGTTTTCTGTGAGATATTGTCGACGTGGTTGTTTACTGTGGATTCAGAGACATGAAGATATTTTGCGATCTCACGGGCGGTAACTTTGCCTGCGGCCAATGCCAGGACGACATCTAATTCGCGTGGAGTGAGATCAAAGGGCTCAACCACTTTTTTAATAATTTCGGTACCAAACATTGGGAAGGACATGGGTGAATCCGCTCACTCTTAAATGTTGAACTAATTCAAATGGTGTCGACAATTCAAAGCGCTAACTTTAAGAAAACCTACAGTCAGCAATTTCTACTTTGATTTTGCATGTTTCCGACAAAAATGTGGACAGGGAAAACTACCTGAAGATTTGGGGCATGTACCTAAAATGGATAGATTCCAGACCCCCAGGATAGTTATTACTAGCTATCCAGAGGGGCCTGTGGGCGGCAGTGTGGTCAATAATTGATCAGGCGCGGCCGCGCAACATGCCGTGCCAGTACAATTGCGGGAGTGCGTAACGCTTCAGATAATACATGGAGGCTCGCTCTTTGGACTGATCAAAGGGGAACGTCTCGTTGAGATTTAAGTCGTAGTCGAATTCCGCCAAAATCAACTTGCCGTAGCCTGTGACAAGTGGACAGGAGGTATATCCGTCATATTTTTTCAGGCTGGAAATTCCATCTTTACTGTCGAGGCGATTCATCACGGCTATCAAATTATTAACCAGGACCGGTACTTGTTTGCGTATGGCTGCGCCGGTTTTGGATGTCGGCAGATTTGAAGCATCTCCCAACGCAAAAACATTTCCATAGCGAACATGCCGTAATGAGTGCTTGTCCACTTCGGCGAAGCCGGTCGGGCCTGCAATTTTGCTGGCACGAACAACGTCTGGAGCGGTCATCGGAGGTGTGACATGAGCAATGTCAAATGAGACTTCAATTTGGGTCTGGTCGTCCAGATTTTTATAAGTTGCGACTTTATTCCTGGCATCTATGGCGACAAGTTCGTGCCTGAGCTTTACTTCAATATTGCGCTCATTGATGATTTTCCAAAGTGAATCGGCGTATTTTTTAACCGTAAAAATCTTATCGATGGCCGAAGTGAACAGGACTTTTGAGTTGCTGCGGACGTTGTGGCGACGAAAAGTTTCCTCAGCCAGATACATGATCTTCTGCGGAGCGCCGGCGCATTTTACCGGAGTACCCGGAAAAGTGAAAAGCGCGGTTCCACCCTTGAAGGTGTCAATCATTCTCCAGGTTTTTTCGGCATATTTTTCAGAGTAGTTTGAAGACACATGATCAGTGGTTAATGCCTCCTGAAGCCCCTGGATGCCTGCCCAGTCGACTTTGATCCCAAGGGCCACGACGAGATAGTCATAGGTGATTTCGTCGCGGGTCGTGTTAATTTTATTTTGTTCCGGTTCGATTGCAGTAACGGAGTCGCGGATCCAGGTAACGCCATCCGGAATTAATGATGACATTGGTCTGCTGGCTTCCGACAACGACGCTGCGCCTCCGCCAACCAGGGTGAAAAGTGGCTGATACCAGTGGGTGGCAGCTGGCTCTACTAAAGCAATGCTCCCAACGGGGAGCTGACGCGCAAGCCTTGCGGCAACGCAAATTCCGGCGGTACCACCGCCCGCAATTAATACCTTGAAGTGCTGCTTTGCCATATTAGCTGCTCCCAAGCTGTGCTATTTTTGACCATTTCAGTCAAATATTGAGCATAAGTTATAACAAGACCCTACCGGGGTATGTCAACCCGTTGAGGTATCATACAGAAGCCCCGACTTCCTCTTCGGAAACCGGGGCTTCATTCTTTTTTACTGGTGGAGGATAGGAGAGTCGAACTCCTGACCCCTAGAATGCAAATCTAGTGCTCTACCAACTGAGCTAATCCCCCAAAGGCCTGTAGTTGCGCCATACTGCACTATTCCGAAGCTCCCCGCAAGCGAGATGAAGGGGGGGAATACAATTTTTTGGCAACAATGCGATACAATGGGAAAAGAGAAATGCCATCACAAAAGAGTCCAAAAGGTTCACAACGGTGTCCCCCCGTTCATTAGCGGGGAGCAGCCGCAGGAGGTGTTATGTCGGCAAACATGCGACCAAAATTTCTATGGGTAGCAGCGATCATTATTTCGACCCTGGCTGTATTTGGACAGGCCTGTGGCAAGAAAAAAGGCGGATCGAGCCCAGGGAGCCGCGTTGGCCCGGTCGAGAATGCTTTTCAACATGCTGCGGGTGATCACGGCCTGCCTGTGAGATTCCTTTTGGCTGCGGCTTGGGTGGAATCACGCCTGGCGCCTTCCAAATCGTCCACGCCATACGTTAATCCCAGCGATCAAACAGACCAGGTTTTAAAGGGATTGCGGCTGAGCCAGACTGCTTTTGGATTGACGCAGGAGCAGCTCGGAGTTGCCGGTCAGGAAAACGCCGAAGCCATCTCCACTCAGGTCGGTGCCTACGCCGCTATTCTCAAAAGCAGAGTGGAGTCACTGGGGCTGAATCGTTCCCCCAATACGCCGGAAGAAAAATTTCAGTGGTTGTGGGAAATGGCCCAGCTTCACCGGGAAGGGCTGACAGGCCGGCGAAACGTCCAAATTATTTTTGCACAGGAGCTTATCGCCACTTTGAATCAGGGATTCGTTTGGCAGGATGCGGATACGGGAGAGGTGATCACTCTCCAAAAAGAAGTGCCTGCCCTTAAAATCCAGGATTTTCCCGTCGATCGTCAGGCGCTCTTTCAGCTCGACACGATGAGCGGGCAAGTTCGTCGCGCTGAGTTCGTGCATCTGGTGAATCCATCGGGTGGTGGGCAGGTTCGTAACGAACCTCAAAGGATAGAGATCATCCACTGCCCTTTAACCTTGTCAGCCTGCCTCGAGTTGCAAACCAACGTCCAGGGAGACGAGGTTCGTCTCGGAGCTCATTACGTGATTCCGGAAGATCCGGTCGAAGGGTCCTATGTCGACCGTGCGTTGCAGGTGGCCCTGCATGACGAAGTCGTATCACTGACCGGGACCGATGGAAAGTTTCGGACCGTACAGGATGCCATCGTTGTCATGCTGGTCGGAAACTCCGGGCGCTATATTCAGGGAAAGAGAATTCCAGCGATTCCCACATGGATGACTGCAAATCAATTGCGATTCCTTGGGGGCCTGGTCAACGACATTTGTGCCCGGCTCGCCAGCGACAACAAAATTGATTTCAATTCCTGCCTGGCTGCGGGGGGGGCGAATGGTGTCCGCTTTCGCAATCCTGCCGGCGAGGACTATCGGTGGGGCGACATTCCGGACTTTGATGAAACGATTTTTAAAGCCCACATCGCGAGCGGTGGAGCGTTGCAGGATGCCACGGCATTTGAATTTTCGGGGGAGAAGCGTCAGTTTAACGCAGGTCAGAAGATTCCCCTGACCTTGCGATTTGGGCCGAGGGCAAAATTGATTGAACTCGAAAGTCTGGTTCGTTGCGCGGACCAGAGAGTCGTTTGGGCGCCGGAGCAAACGATACAGGTCCGCAGCATTACCAAGCGAACTGTTGAAGTTGAGAAGAATGATGCCGGACCGAACGACAACGGGGATCACTTTTTTCGGGCCCGCGTCCTCGGTGCCAGCGGCGAGGTTATCGGCTGGGCGGTTGATCGCATCTATCTAAACAATTTCGAGGCAGATGGTGCGGTAGCGCCGTCGAAGTACTGCCTGCGTAATGGTTCCTAGTTCTGGAATTGTTTTTTGAGAGGATGTCCTGTGGACCTGGGTTCGTGCTTGCGCCCTGGTCCTTAAGGCCACAGAAGATATTTGGAGCTTTGGGTTCTTTCGAAGGATTTGTTACTGCCGCTGCTACCGCTTTCCTGGATATCAACACCATTAAGCCTGAACTCGTTGAAATTGAGAAAAGTGGTTCGTCCATCCGCAGTCTGAACCTGCACAACATTCGGATGGCGGGGATTGATGTGCTTGACTGATACACTGTCGCCACTTCGAAAATCGTCGCTTTTGGTGGTTGTGATATCAACCCTGTCACCGGGTAGTGCCGCATGGAGTTTTGGCGGTGGTACCCGACGGATCGTTTGCTTTACACCGTTTTGATCGGTGTATGACACGGTATATGGTTTACGGTCAAATTTGATCGGATCGGCCACAAAATCTCCCAACGATATTCCTATAAGAAAATCCCCAAGAGGGGATGGTTTCCTCTTGGGGATTTTCGGAATTTCTAATGGGAAACTAAGTGATTATTTTTCGATTGGCTTAAATTTCAGAGGGTTACACCGTAAAGGCAAGCCCCCTTTGACTCTTCATAACCCGGCGGAGTTAGATAATTTCCCTTCCGGCAATAAACCCGGTGCTGCGGGTATTGCAGCCACAAGTCCTGTTGCCGGCAGATTCGAACATAGTTCCGCAAGAAATGCACTGGCGCACCCGAATTCTGATGGGCGAGAGATTTGCCAGCCGGCGGGCATGGTTCTTAAGTTCGATGTCCTTGATGACCGAAGGTGGTAATCTTTTCACTTTGTTCGATTGATATTCCCTAGTAGCTTCAAGGCTCATTGATAAGCTTCCTCAGATGCTTGGATATATATGGTCACGCACGATCAGGAAAAGACGCTGCGACAAAGGTCCACTTGAAATTAGAGTCGGGATTTTGCCCATTGTTTAATAAAATGTCAACTAAAATTGGACGTTCAGCCAGCCAGCGTTTGCGAAATATCAAGTTGTTTCAAATTGTTATGCCTGCAGCAGCGACCCTTATGATGCTGGTTGCCTGTATTTCGTCATCGACGGGAACTTCGGGAAAACTTGCTCGACCGGATCGCCCGGTTGCTGGCGCTATTGCCGGACCGGCGCCAACACCACCTTCCGCGTCTTCCGCGCCACCTGCTCAGAATGAAGACGAAACCCATGAACTCATCGCTGGTCCAATCTCGGCGAGAATTGTTCGCCGACACCGGCACCTCGAGGCTTTTGAGGGCGATTTGCTGCTTGGAAATCCCTCGATTCAGCTCGTCATCGAGGGTGTTGGTTATACGGCCGAGAAAGCCACTTGGCACCCTTTTATAAAGGCCATGTTCCTTCCTGACTCAGAGGGGGTATGGCGCCAGGATCGGGACCAATGGCAGCAGGGACATGTCGAATTCGGCCTAATTGCTAAAGACGGCGCATCTGCAGTTGCGTCGGCGGTGGTGTCTGTTGATTCTTCGGTGGATCGAAAGCTTGGAGCAGCGCGGGTGGTACTTGGCGTATCATCCGGAGAGGCAGACGTAGCAGAGTCATTAATGATTTCGCTTCCGGGAAAAAACGCTCTGGTCGACATATGGAAAAAACAACCGGGACTTCGTCTGCGGGTTTCTACAATGCAAAGGAGTTGGAGCCATGGAGATTGGTTTGCTGCGGGACAACAGAGTGTAAAAGTCACGGATAAGCAAACAGTCCCATACATATTTTCCGCTCCCCGGCTGGTTGATCAGAGACAACCGCTTTCGCCGATGGTGATTGCAGCGCCTAACGGGTTTAAAGTTTCCAGACAGCGGCACCATCATGTTGTCTTGTCCTCACAGAGTCGAAGTTCAGAATTGAGTCCTTCGGAGGGGGCAGGATTTCTGATTGCTGCTGGAAACAAGGCTACAGCACTCTTCCCGGCACTTCTCTCGGCCTATTTTGCTTGTCCCAGGGCGGGTGGCCACATTGAGCCTCCTGTTGCCTGCTTTGGTTTCTCCAATAGCATTGAGTTTGTGGCCGGTGTGGGCACTCCACCGGTATATCCGCTTGGCTGGTCTTTGTTAACGCCTGCCGGCAAAGTCGTGCTGGAGGGTGTTTGGACGTCAAAAGACCAGACGCTGTTTAACCTGTCGGCGCAGGTGCCTCTCAAGGGCTGGAATTTGCTGGTTGACCGTGATGAGACCCGCGCCATACCGCTCGAAGGCACCGCGGTCGTTCCCTCACGCATGGGGTCGATTAAAGCTTCATTGGCCATGCCGGAATCTCCATTGCGACCAGTGATTTTTTCAATGGCCAGCGATCAGGGAAAAACAAGGCCGGCAGCACTTTTCCTCGAACGTCAGGAACCTCGAGGTAGTCTGATAGCGACAGCACCAGGTTCTTTGGCGAGGTCAGGCAACGTCGATCCCATCGTGTTACGTGAGGGGGTATTACTCGTCAAACGCTGGCCGATCCGGCTGGAGTTGCCGGTAGGCCTTTACGTTGCAACGTTTGTTTTGGGCCAGGCTGGAGAAGTCTGCAGTGCTAACTTTCAACTATCCACATCGACGACAAAGGACCAGCGGGTCACTTGTCAAATCTCTGCTGACCTCATGAAACGACGGTCGCAAACTCACTCGTTTGTTGACCCCAGGCCGGTACCATTTGGAATCAACGGTTTGGATAGAAATACCTGGCGCCTTTTGAATTGGACTGACTTTTTCAATGACGAGCTGGTGCGGGAGGTAAGATGGGACTCACACACCGGCTGGGCGGTTTACGCCTTGATTGCAAAACCTCAAAAAAACGAGCCGGGCAGTAAAGAGGCATTGGGGCTAGATTTTGGGGCAGAATCCCCCGCGACAGGCGGTGATTCTTTGAAATCGATTGCCGCAAAACTTCGGAGTGAAAACCCTGGTAGTTTGATCGTGCTGGGGTGCCCGAGGGCTGGAGCGACAGCAAAATCCCTTCGCGAAGCCATTGCGATGACCACACCCGATGCGGTGTCCGCCCTCGGTTGTGCCCAGCTTCTGGAAGGGGGCGAGGTATTGAGGGATCTCGCCATAATGAATGTCGTGGACGAAATCTCCCGGTCACGCGATGCCCGACCTCCTGTGTTTTTCCCTGCAATGGATGAGCCGGGACGGTTCAACCCATTTGTGGGCTTGCAGCTGAACGGAACCAAAAAAGATTTAGACGCAGAAGGTTTTTTCTCAGCTATGACGAAAAGAAATTTCGGAGTAACGGCTGGAGCCAGAGTATACGTCCGCGAGATAACCTTTGAAGATAATTCGCAGCAACTTGCCGTTAATATGGAATTTGAGCCTGATGCCGGCGTCGATGTTAAAAGAATTGTGGTAACGGCTGCGGGAGTTGTCGTGGTTTCAAAGATTGTTTCAGGACTGGAAAGGTCCTTGAAAATTTTAATGCCCATACCGGCAAAATGGAGCGGGAATGCCAAAGCGAAATCCAGAATTCTTCGCATTGATCTGATTGGTGTTTTATCGCCTGCATCTGATGCGATTGATATGACCGCTGCAGCCAGTGCATCTGGTGTAGCGCCAGAGTCGGTGATCGCGACGACAAACAATTTCGAAGTCGAAGCATATCTGCCTTTCGACGGCCATCAAAGGAGCACGATACGTTGAGTCTTCCTCAGGAAATAATCAGGCGAAAGAGGGATGGGTACCGGCTTTCCAGCGGAGAGATCGAGGAGTTTTTTCTGGGTTTCCGTACGGGGAGCGTTGCCGATTATCAGATGGGTGCCATGCTGATGGCGATCTACTTGAAAGGCATGGATTTTGAGGAAACAGCTGCACTGACGAAATTGATGCGCGATGGCGGAAAGGTGCTTTCGTGGGACTTTCCGCCTGAACGTGTTGTCGATAAACACTCGACGGGTGGAATCGGTGACAAAACATCTCTGATTATTATGCCCCTTGCGACGCTGGAAGGCCTTCGCGTGCCTATGATGGCAGGTAGGGGGTTGGGTCATACAGGGGGAACGCTCGATAAGCTCGAAGCGATCAACGGGATGACGGTGTATCTTCCCGTCGACGAGCTTATGGCCATAGGCGAGAAATATGGTGGCGTGTTTATGGGGCAGACGGAAGAGATTGCGCCCATCGACAAGAGGCTTTATTCGTTGCGTGACGTCACGGGTACGATTGAATCGATACCTCTGATCACGGCGTCGATCCTTTCTAAGAAACTTGCTGAAGGGCTCGGTGGATTGGTCATGGATGTGAAGTTCGGATCGGGTGCTTTTATGTCAAAAAAAGACGATGCACTTGAGCTTGCGAAGATGATTGCTGGAGTGGCAAAGGAATGTGGATTGGCACTACGGGTGCTTCTGACCAGTATGAACTCCCCTTTGGGAACCAGCGCCGGTAACGCCCTGGAGGTCGCTGAGTGCATTGACGTGATGCAAGGAAAGGGACCGGATTCAACAAGAGAACTGGTTATCGAGTTGACTGCCGAGATGGTCAAGCTTGCCTACCCTTCACGCGATATGGCGACTATCCGGAGATCCCTGGAGTCGCATCTTGATTCCGGGAAAGTTTTTGAAAAATTCTGTCAGATTATTGGAGCGCAAAAGGGTGACGTGTCTCAGCTGCGCGACACTTCAAAGTTGCCGGCCGCAAGATTGAAGGTGCCTGTGTTTGCGGATGTCTCAGGGTGCCAGAGTGGTAGTCCATTAAAGGTGTCGTCGATCAATGTTAGAGACCTGGGTCTGGCGGTTCAGGAACTCGGTGGTGGGCGACGACTGGTTGCCGATGCTATTGACCCGGCGGTGGGGTTATCAGGGTTGAAACGCGTTGGAGATTCTTTAGAGGTGGGTGAACCAATCGCAATCGTTCATGCTAACGATGAGGCTAAATGTTCAATTGCGTGTAAGATTGTTGAAAAGGCTTATGGAATTGCAGATGAGTGCGGCGAAGATCCGCTCATATGGATGCGACTTTAACAACAAGGACGAGTGATGGGCAGGGGATTAAAACAAAAACTTCAAGCGTGCGCAGCGGAAGTCTTGCATAAGGCAGGGCAGGAGTCTCTACCCGAGACCTTGGTGGTGCTTGGGTCGGGGTTTAGCGGTTTTACTAAGGACATTAAAGAACCTTTGTCTATCGATTTACATAAATTAACCGGATTCCCAGTGCCAAAAGTTGCAGGGCATGGATCAGCGCTGGTGATCGGTAAGGTTGGAAAGGTCCCCGTAGCGGTGTTAAGCGGGAGGGTTCATACTTACGAAGGTTATAGTGCGAGCGAAGTCGTCCACTCGATCCGTGTCATGTATTTTGCGGGCGCTAAACGAGTCATCCTGACTAACGCCTCCGGTGGGCTTGATAAGAAATTTAAGCCAGGAACCGTTGTGGTCATTTCAGATCAAATCAATTTAACTGGTCAGTCCTGTCTGATTGGCAGCAGGGAGCTTGGTGCTGAATTTCAGGACATGTCTGAAGTATACGATGCCAGGTGGGCTAAGAAAATAAAGAAGGCTGATGCAGCAATAAAGAGTGGAATCTATGTCGGCCTCGCTGGGCCTGCATATGAAACGCCGGCCGAGGCGAAGTTTTTCAGGCTGGGTGGTGGAGATGTAGTCGGGATGAGCACTGTTCAGGAGGCTATGGCCGCGCGGCAGCTGGGGATGAAAGTTGCAGGCTTGTCGTTTGTGACAAATATGTCAGGTGGTATGGGCGAGATTTTGGATCATGCTGATGTCCTGGCTCTAGCAAAGAAAAATGCCAGCCGGCTGGCGAAAATCCTAAATGTCGCTGTGCAAAGTTGAGTTGAAGAATCCAGGAAAAATCAACAGGAGACCTCAGCATGTCAGTCAAGCCGCTCAAGGAGCGTAAAAAAATCATTCACAAGCCACTATTCGACCAAATGCAGATTGCGACGAGGATTCAGGCGCTAGGCAAGCAAATTTCGGAGGACTATAAGGGCGAGCCGCTGATGGTGGTCGGAGTTCTGAAGGGAGCTTTTATTTTCGTGGCTGATCTGGTCCGTCAGCTGAGTCTGCCGGTTACCGTGGATTTCATTGGTGTCGCCAGCTACGAAGGCACTCAGTCCACGGGTGCTGTGCGCATTACCAATGATCTGTCGACGGAGATACGGGGCCGGCATGTACTTCTTGTGGAGGATATTGTCGATACTGGCAGGACGGTCGATTACCTCCGCGATACACTGCGACTGAGGCAGCCAAAGAGCCTGAAAATCTGTGCATTCCTTTCCAAGCCGGAAGCGCACGTGATGGAATCTCATATTGATTACGTCGGGTTCGAAATTTCAAAAGAATTTGTGATCGGGTATGGACTTGATCTCGATCAGCACTACCGTGAATTACCCTACGTAGGGCAGGTTACTGGTTAGATTGCTTTGAATGTATGCCAGATAGCAAAACCGCATGCTCAGGGGAGCATGCGGTTTTTGTTTGTGTCAGCAATCTTCAGAAAAACAGGACTACTTTAGTGCGGATCCACCAGTCTGATTACCATTGTTAGTGGCAGACATCTTTTTAAGGTCTGAGATCAGAGAGTTGATTTTTTCCAGGCTGGTACGGATTCGCTGGAGGCGGTCACCAAAATCTTCTGCTTCCGGACGGTTCAGGTGTGGGCTCCCCTTTACTTTGCCATCGAGGTGGCTGACATACAGGGGATTGCGACCAGCAGCAAGGTCGCGTTCCGTTTCTTTCTTCTTCTTGAAGGAATTGAAGTCCAGAACCAGAGTTTTTGTAGTGACAGGATCATTGGTATTATCGTTCATAAACAGCACCCGCTTTCATCAACAGAGTCAACATTCAACAACAGCAGAAAAACACAACAACAACAGGAACAACAGATTGAGCAATTAGGAAAACCAGAACCGGGGGATTGCTGACACAAATTCCGGACGAGTTAATTCTTAATCCGATAGGACTTCAAAACTGAGGAATTTGCCTTAAGGCGCTCTTTGCGAAGGCGCTCTTCGTTTTCGGCATTCTTCTTCATCAGATCGTTGAAGCTTTCTGAGGTCGGAGGATTTTCTCCTGACGCAGATTCTGTGGTCTCGACTTTCGCTTTACGCGCGGCTTCCTGGCGTGCAGCGAAGAGTGACACGATATTATCAGTTTGAGCTGATTTGTTTTGAGACTGGTCTTGCATAAAACGAGAAACCTCCAGAGTTCAGACTATTCCAGGCAACCGACTACAACCGACATCCATCACGGGGGTCCATGGCTCAGACCCGGGAGCTCAGCTCCCTGTCAAATTGTTACACAGCAAGTCTTATGCCACGGTAAGTAAAGGGAAAACTTGCTGGTGCCGGCACAAAGTTCTCTAAAATAATCAGCGGGTTAAATGTAGCCGCTCGGGGTGTGCCGCAGAAAGGATCCGATCGATCAACAGGAGGAATCATCTAACAGGCGCATACACGCTTTACACTTGGCAGCTGCGGGACACCCTCGTCGCAAAAATACTCAAGTGTGGTTACAATTGCAAAGAAAATTCAAAAAATGGGTAATTTCGCCATCTATTGGGCGGTAATGATGCAGTCAATGCAGCAAGATCTGCGTGAGCGGGACCAAGCCGCTCTCAGAACAGAATGGGCGCAGCTTTTCGACCAGTCCGCCCTTGAGGGGCTTTTGCGGCGATACGCTGCAGCGGGGGTGGCCCCGGGGGAGCTAATCGGGATTGGTACTCATTTTGCCGCATTCAGGCTGGGTGGGTCTCTTAAAGGTCTGGTACTTAGCGTCGCCAAGCCGGAGTTCCTGCGGCAACCCCGTTTCAAAGTAGAAGAATGGGTTCGGGTGGTCAGAAAAGCTCGTGGACTCAGATTGCCTCTGATGGCTCCCGTGGAGGTCCTTATTCTGGAAGAAGGGGGGACCAGCCTGGTAGGTCTGGTGCAGTTGTTTGGGGATGCTCCAAAAGAAAGGGCAGCAGACCACTGGGGAGCTGTTGGCCCCTGCATCAAACAAACCCTGGAGGGTCTGGCGGCTGAGGGAGTAGAGATAGCCGACACTCCGCAGTTAAGGTGCCGAGGTTCTACCCCTTTTATCATTGATTATTCGGACTTCAGGGCTTCGAAGCGTTGATCAGCTTTTGGAATCCAGCCATCATTCCGGGAATATTCGCTTTGGCGATTTGGTCCGTGATGGCCCCGGGAATCAAGCCTTTAAACTTGATATCGAGCTTATATACCGCGCGAGTTTTATCTTTGCCGCTTTGCTTTAGGTCCCAGGAGCCGCTGCTTGCTTTCATGAGGTTGGAGTCAGCTAGGGTCCACCATATTTTCTCTGGGCCCTTTTCGAACATGTCCAGTGTGTAGAAAAAAGTTTTGATGATGTTTAGCTCGTAGCGAACCTGGCACTTCGAACCCTTGGCTTGGGGAGGAAGAACCTCAATTTTTGTAACTCCCGGGATATACTCCGGATATTTGCCGTATTGCCCGATTGCGCCAAAAACCTGGTCGATGCCTCCGTCAAAAGTATGTTCCGTCTCCAAAGCAGCCACCGGACAGCCTCCTGTACAAAGTCGTTCTAATACTGCGGGAAGGGGGGTCTCAATACTTCTCAGAACCGTTGTTATCTTATAGACTTAAAAAAGGGAAGTACAGGTCTCCGAACTGGATGTTCGCAGAGCTCTATGTGGTAACTGTCTTTGCATACGGAAGTGAAATATGTCGAACGCCGATGTGTCGATGAAGGATCTGGTGGAGTTTATTGCCAAGGCGCTGGTTGATGAGGTGGGGCGCATCGAAATCAGCGAAATCACGGGAAATCAAACCAATATCATTGAACTGAAAGTAGCCAAGGAAGATATCGGCAAGGTTATCGGTCGCCAAGGCCGCACTGCCGACGCAATTCGAACGATTCTAAACTGCGCAGCTGCCAAACTGTCCCGCCGCTACATTCTTCAGATTATTGATGAGTGATATCGGTGGTTAGCACGGCGGGCTCCATTGTTGTTTCAGCATTAGAGTCGATAGAAATCTCTCCTGAAGAGGAGAGATTTTTTTCTTCTGGCCGTACTGCGGGATTGACCTTATTTCGCCGCAACATTTCGCAAAACCTTCATGAGACCGAACTTTTAGTACAGCGTCTGCAGGCAATTCGACCGGCAGGCACTCCTCCCCTTGTGATTGCTATCGACCAGGAGGGAGGCAGGGTCGCACGCCTTCAGCCTCCCTTTCCAAACGAAGGTCCGGCTCTCTACCTTGCGGAAGGACGAGTCGATGATGCCAGCCTGGCAGCCATTGATCGCTATGGTTTTTCTGTTGGTCAGAAACTTCTGCAACTTGGCATCAATGTAAATTTTGCTCCTGTTTTGGACATTCTGACTGAGCCGTCCAATGAAGCCATCGGGGATCGCGTATTTGGAGTCGAACCTGAGGCGGTAACAAAACGCGCCGGCGCTTTTCTCCTGGGAATGGAACGCGCCGGAGTAAGAGGATGTCTTAAACATTTTCCCGGTCAGGGACATGCCCGCGTCGATACGCATATGGGCACTGCCCGCATCAACTTGAGCAAAGCAGAACTAACCACTCGTGAGCTGATTCCCTTTCGGGATTTGGCTGAATTTTGTTCCATGGTCATGATCGCTCATTGCATTTACCCGCAATTGGACACGGCGGAGGCCAGTCGCTCGCCGGTGATTATTGAAGGTCTGTTGAAACGCGAGATCGGTTTCGCTGGTGTCGTGGTTAGCGACGACATGAATATGGGGGCGGTTCCGCAGGAAATCCGTGCTTGGACAGAAATGCTCATTCAATCTGTGGCGGCAGGTGTCGATATGCTGCTTGTCTGCCGCCATCTGGAACGAAGTGTCGCTGCAGTCGAAGCTTTGGCGCGGGAAGCGATGCGTTCGCCTGCCTTCGCTGCCAGACTAGAGGAAGCCGCGCACAAGGTCACGACTCTGCGCCGGCGGTTTGTGTAGTGAACCAATTCATCCCGGGTCATCACCGCGGGCTATAATCCGGGCGACGCGCACCTTGTGAATGCGGTGACGTTTGACCTCAACGATCTCTACGTTCAGGGGGCCAATGCGGAGAGTTGCTCCAGCCTCTGGCAAATTTCCGAGCATCTGCGTCATGTAGCCGGCGATAGTGTCAGCATCCTGGGCATCAGGCCCGAGTGTCTCTTCGCGGTCGAGGCCGAAGTATTCAAGAAACTCATCGATGTTGATCGAGCCGATCACATCACAGATGCCGGGCTCAATTTCGCTGATTTTTGCTTCTTCGGTATCGTGTTCGTCCTGGATTTCTCCCACAAGTTCTTCAAGGATGTCTTCCATCGTGACAATGCCGGCGGTTCCTCCGTACTCGTCGATCACGATTGCCATGTGATTCTTGGTTCGCTTTAAGTCTTTGAAAACATCCATAATCAATTTTGATTCGGGCACGAAAAAAGGCTGACGCAGCAGTTTATTGAGTGAAGCGCCAGGACTGATTTTCAGCGTGCTGGGCAGGAGATCCTTTACCAGAAGTATACCGACGATTTGATCAATACTTTCGTTGTAAACAGGCAGCCGCGAGTGACCGTTTTCTGACGCGGTTCTAATGGCATCCTCGATGGATTCATCAGATGACAAGGCCAGGATGTCGGTACGGGGTGTCATGATTTCGCGGACTTTGGTCTCGCCGAAATCAAAAACAGATACGAGCATTTCTTTTTTAGTTTCTTCGAGAAACCCCGCTTTTTCACCTTCGTTGACCAAAAACTCGAGATCTTCTTCTGTGATGGAAGATCCCTTCCCGGGGGTGCCTCCGGCGGCTTTAAAGAGAAGGTCAGCGGCTAAGGAGAACAAGGCAACAAAGGGATACAGAAAAAACTGGATATAAAAAAGAAGACGCATGGAGGCTGGCGCCAGTCGTTCGTGTTTGGCGCGAGCCCAGGATTTCGGAACAACTTTCCCAAGAATCAGGATCATCAGTGTCGCGGCAGCAGTGCTGAGCGTCACTATCGACGTGAGGTTGAAATGAATCGCCATTCTTGTAAGCAGGGTTGCCAGAAGGGCGATCGAAAAAGTGTTTATGATGATGATTGTCGCATTTATTCTTTCCGGGTGTTCAAGCCAGTACTTGAGGTAGGTTCCAGGAGACTCTTTTTCGTCGAGTAGTTGACGTGTCTTCATTGGTCCAAAGGTGACGATCGCTGTATCCGCGGCTGAAAAAATTGCGTTTGCCACTAGGCAACCGCAAATGATCACAAACTCCGCAATTCCAGGGTGGCTGACGATTGTGGCCAGATCGGATTCCATTTATATTTTGCCCTTCATCCTGACGAGATTTCGCCAGGCCGGAGCTGAAGTCAGCGACTGTTTATCGCGCCTAAGCAGCTCCATAAATTGATCCTGCAAATGAAACATTTTCTTTTCATCCGTTAAAGTCTCGTGATCGTGCCCACAAAGGTGGAGAATGCCGTGGACCAGCAGGAGACAGATTTCCTTTTCGGTGGGATGCCCAGCTTTCTTGGCATTCTTTTTAGCATCGGTAACTGAAATCACGACATCGCCTAACAGCAAGGCGGAGGGTGCCGGCTGAGATCGTTGTGATGACCGTCCCAATTTGTTGTTGGAGACTTTGCCGCGTTGCGCCGCCGCAACCGGCAGCAGCGGGTTTTGAAAAAAAACCTGTGAAAAAGAAAGCACGTCAGTGGATTTGTCTTTGCCGCGATACTCGCGATTGAGCGTCCGCATTTTGCGGGTGCCGACAAAATGGATCGAAAGATCTGCCTGAAGCAGCCCTAGTCGCTGGCACACAGTCGATGCGATAGTTTTTATCCGGTTTTTGTTGACCGATATCGTGGGCACTACGGAGGTGACCATGATGTTGTGTGGAGGAGCTTGTCTTTTTGCGGACTGAGCCAAGTGGTTGGATACCTATTTCTTTTTACTTGAGCCAAGTGGGCTTTCGCCTGGTGATTTGGGCGGATCGTCGGAGTCCTGATTTATCAGGCGCATCACCTGCGCCGGGGTGTCCCGGCGGATGCTTTCCAGAGCTGCAACGCGGGCTTTCGTAAGACTCACTGTTTCAGATGCACCAGCAGCCGTTTTTTTCGTCGCATTGAGTTCAAATGAAACAATGTCCTTAACTAACTCCTGAAACTTTTCGACATTAGTAAAGGCCGAAGGCGCATCAGGGTGAAGACTTGTCGATGAAATCGAAGCAGCAGGAGCAGCCGTCACTGCGGGTGAAGCAGTGTCCTCTGTCCTGACGAGGCTTAACTTCGGAGCGGAGGTTGCTTTTTGTTTTCCGGGTTTTTTATTGTCCAAACTCATGTTTTTCCTGTCATGCTGAACTTCTATTTTACCACGACAAGGCGTTGCTCAAAGGTTGGCTGACCCCGGCTTTTGAACAACTGTTCAAAACTGCTTGAATAGTCTTTGGTTCCGAGTATTTCCAGGGTGTCGGCCGGTCTCATTCCTGCGCCTTCAAGGTGTGAGCAAGCCTCATTAAAGTAAGATTCCTGGTCGGTTTTTAGCCAAAAAAAACCCCCGGCACTGATGCATTGGTGAACAGCGGTTCCAAATGAACCGTCCAGGAGTCGATTCTTAGCCTTCCGTTTCTTTAGCCACGGGTCCGGAAAAAACGTTATGACGCCATCAATTTCTCCGGGGGCAAATAATTGATCGATTCCCTGGGCATTGGAAAGAATGGTTACGACATTCCGGAGTCCAAGCCTCTTGGCGCGCTCTGCCGCCTTAATGACACGTTTAAAAGTGATATCGATGCCGATGAATCCAACATCCGGATGGTCTGCCGCGACCTCTGACAAGGTACGGCCGTAATGGCATCCGATTTCAATGCAAAGTCTAGCCGGTGGGGGGCTTTCCGGGAAGTATTCAGGGAAGATATCCCGCCAGTGACCGACCCATGGTTTTAAATTGGAGCCGTGCAGCACAGGCAAATCTTTGTTTTCCTGAAACTCCAGCAGCCGGGCTACGTATGGATTTTTGTGGGGATCGACATGCTCCGACAGCTTCAGGAAAGGGTCGGGAGATTGTACCGGCATGAAAAAAGTTTCCGTAATAAATTCCGAGGAGGCCTGAATCCTTGCAGCGCGAAACGCGATAGTGGCCTGCGAGGGTGTGCAGTTGCATAACAACTTTTTTACGGCAGACTGTAAGCCGGATTCTGTCGTCGACCTGTTCAGCTCCTTGCGGAACTTTCAGGCCGGTGACTGCCATTCGTCTGGGATGCCTGTTACCAGGACACCTCGATGCGACCTACCCTGAGGACGCCGGGCCGACGCTGCCGGATCGTCTGATCGATCCAGCTCCTCATCTATTTGGTCTTGCTCCGGATGGGGTTTGCCAAGCCGGTCTGTCACCAGACCGCTGGTGCGCTCTTACCGCACCGTTTCACCCTTACCTCCACGAGTCTTTCGAATCGTGATGGCGGTTTCTTCTCTGTTGCACTTTCCGTCGGGTTTCCCCGCCTGGCCGTTAGCCAGCATCCTGCCCAATGGAGTCCGGACTTTCCTCCAGCCCGAAAACCTGCCGAGCCATTAAACCATGATCGGCAAGCGTCAAAGCCAGCGGCAGTCCATCTGCCGATTGCACGCCCTCGCGGGCGGCCCCGAATGTAAGGTCAGGCGGTCGCCATTGCAAGGGGGAAATCTATCGTCGGGGGGGGGCAGGAGGGGGAATTCTGAGTATGGACTCGTAATCGTCATCCTTCGCCGAGAGATTTTTCGTGACCTCACGGCAGCGGCGGCAACAGAAAATCAGAACCAGGCCTTTTTTGGGCGAATGCTCGTAACCAACCGGATCCATGAGGCTTTTACAGGGATTTTGACGGTCTCCCGGATTGAGGTCGACATGCTTTGAAACCAAACAATGGGGGCAGTGATTGCGGCAGGTTTGCGGGGCCGGAGGGACAGGCTTACCGCAGTTTTCACAGGGGAATCCGTCATTTTTATCGGTAAATGCTGGAGTTTCTTGGTCTTTCATCAATTGCAGTTTAGTGCGTATTGGGAACCTTGGCGACACTAAATCTTTTCCCGTTAAATCCGATTGTGAAGATGAGGAGCGATTAGAATGCGCGCATTCTCGCGGAGCGTCCGCCCAAAATTGATGATCAACCTCCTGATGGGGAGTCTCTCCGGCTTAATGCTGGGCGCGCTGCATGGTTGCGGAGGTGCCGGCAAAGCCGAAGCGACCGACAACAGCGGTCTTCCTGTGGATGTCGCCGATGTGGTGGGATCGATAGGCAGCCTGGCAGGTGGTCAAAGCCAGATGTCCGGCTGGGTTGTCGCCTTGATTGAACGTGATACCAATCTGGCTCGTGTTGGTGAAGTCGACCAGGCAGGTATCTTCAGCCTGAAACACGTCAACATGGCTGCGGCCCATACAGTAATTCTGGTTTCACCGGATTACGTGTTGCAAAGTGTGTTGTCCATGCCCGGGACAAAAGAGAAAACGATCAAGCAATTTTTCACCATGAGCACAAAAACACTTCCCCGCCTCATTCATAAAGGGCCCGTCGTAAATTTTCAGGACACAAACAATATCTCTCCGACACGCGAAATTGCTTCGGACGAGGATGGAGACGGCATTCCGGATGGAACCAAGAGCTTCAGCCTGGGAACCAACGCCAGATTGAATGCTCTGACGGCGCTCGATGCTGGTGAAGGCCTATCATTTGGATTGACCGGAACTACCCGTGAAGATACCGACCGCGACGCAACACCCAATTATGCTGACCCTGACATCGACGGTGACGGGGTACCAAATGTCGTCGATCCCGACGATGACGGAGATGGGATATTAGATGCGATCGATCTGGATTCTAACGGTGACCTCGTCCAGGATTCCGCTCAAACCTATGGTGAACTTTACCATTCAGTCGGCACGGAATTCGTCGCCACGCAGTTTGAGTCGGTCCCTCAGGATGATGGGTCCACTAAATCAACCCTGCAATTCACCACCCGGGTCCGGGACAGTGTGCAACCTCTGGCAGTGCAAATGCGCGGTCCTCCGTCGCTCTTCAATTCCGCAAACATTGAAACGGTGGATGCCGCGGGGCAGCCGACTGTGATCAAGTGGGACAAGTTGCTTTTGGATGATGGCCAGAGCGGTGATGCTTCGGTCAATGACCGGCTATTCTCCCGTAAAGTTACCCTCGAGACCGGAAAATCACCGCGCTCCCACCAGGTCATGTTCTTTCAGCTGGCCTTTGGTAAAGCAGATAGCCCGTGGTTCCTTGAATATCCTTACACTTTCCCACCGGTGTCACTCGGGTCAGTCACTTCGGCGTATGATAAAACGACACAGACTGTGCAGCTGGTGGGCAGCCCGTTTGGATCGCTGACCGACTATATCTGGTCCGTAGTTATCTATAACAGTGAGCAAACAAAGATTTGGGAGTCACCGACGGTAAAAGGTGTCGAGAAAACTTTTGTCCTGCCGTCAAATATTCTTGAAACCGGCGCAACCTACCAATATTCAGTGGTGGCACAATTGCTGGACCGGATCCCCGGGTATCCTTCTTTCCTCGTTCGCTCAAAGAAATACGAGATAGCACCCTAGATTCCACCCAAATCTTGCCTGCCGCCTGATTACACGGTAGATTAAACACCGTCTCGCTTATCGAGCTTTGAAATACTGATGGTACAGGGTGGTTGCAATGCTGTTTTCCAAAGATGATTTCAAGATCAGTTCACCTGCTGATTTGATCGAGTTTCTGCCCATCGTGATCTTTCTCGGGCTGATCGGACCATTTTTGATTGCGTCATGGACGCTCGGTTTGGTCATGGACAAGACGGGCTGGTTGAAGACCTCCAGCTAGATCCGAATTCCTATTCAATCAGAGCCAGATATTTGGACAGCATGTTTTCGTCCACGGGACCGGCCTCTTTGTGCCGGATGACTCCGCTGCGGTCGATAAAAAATGTCTCAGGCACGCCATAGACTCCGTAGTCAATGCTGGCCTTGCCGCTGGAATCCAAGCCAAGAATGTAGGTTTTGCCGAAATGCCTGGCAAATTTCATGGCCTCCTCAGGGGTGTCCTGAATCGCAATACCAACCATCATCAAGCCCGTCTGCTTGTGTTTTTGCCAGAATGCCTCAAAAAACGCTGCTTCTTCGCGGCAACTTCCACACCAGCTCGCCCAAAAGTTAAGGATGAGGGGTTTGCCGCGAAAAGCATCCAAAGTCATCGTGGTTGGGGCTCCGCCGATCAAATCCTTGCCCTGAAGCCAATCAACAGAAAAATTCAAGGCGGGCTTTCCTAATAGCGCGCTTGGCACTTTATTGGGGTCAACCGTCATACCTCTGACCAGAATCCCTACGACCGTGGCGGCAAACAGCAGCAGACAAGCCGTCGCAATCAAGTGTTTTCGGCGACTCGAACGCAAGAGATCAACTACCGGGGCTGCATCGGTCATGGATTTTGGTCCTTGAACATGGATTTCTCCAGAAGCGTTTTTTCCATCGTCGAATGGTCGCCGGTGCTTTTGTATTCTTCAGAGTGCTTTACCAGTAGGTGCTTCGACTGCATCGACTTGCCGTCAGCAGCAATACTTCCTTCGACCACGACCCCCTGATTTTCTTTGAACATGTCAGGTGGTGTGCCCTTGTGTGCCACGGCGATTTCTGCGCCTTTGAGGTCACTGAGCGTAAAGTTCAGCGCAAGATCTTCAGCTTTCCAGATGACCGTGCCAGCAACAACCATGCCCCCGACTTTGATATTTTTGCCGCGCAACTCCCCTGCCTTTGCTACGGCTTCAGCGGGCGTATAAAAGTACACGACATTGTCGCCAAGTTGAACCAGCGACATGGCAATGACGGCGATTGCGATAATGCTGATACCAATGATCCACCGTGCGGAAGTTGACCTGGGTGCCAAAGCGGGGTTTCCTTTATGGTTGCGGGCTGGTTTGGTTTTCTTTAAGTGCTTTAAGCATCGAATGGGTTCGACGGCGGTCGAGGACGAGCCATGCCCCATAACCCCCGATTAAAATCAGTGCGATCAAATAAGCGGCAGCGATATATGGTTCGGCATTAGTGGCTTGTCCGTACATGCTTACCCTCCAAAGGAAGATGATTCCAGATCGTCTCTAAGTTTGAGATTAACAGCCCGTTGAGCCATGAGCCAGATTCCCGTGCCACAGGTCACAACGACCCCTGCGAGCAGAGGCACCAGAATGTCCCCCGACATCGTAGATTCCCCGGCGCGAAGAATGCTCTGTGGCTGATGCAATGTTCTCCACCAGGTTACGCTTTTGTAGATGATGGGGACGTCGGCAAAAATAAGAATGCCAAGTACGGAACAAGTTGCCACCCTGCCAGGTCCCGGGCTCAATGAGGCATGTAGCAGGAGCCACGCGGCATAGAGCAGGGCAAGCAGAAACGTGGTCGTCAATCTGGCATCCCAGGTCCACCAGGTGCCCCACGTTGGTTTACCCCATATCGAACCGGTAGCAAGGGTGATTACGGTAAACATCAGTCCGACTTCGGCGCAGGCTTTTTGCCAATGCAGCAATTCCGGTTTGCGGGTGCGGATTCCGGCAACCGAATAGAACAACAGCACCACCGACGACGCAAAAGCCGCGAATGCAGAAGGCACGTGCAAGTAAATGATCCGGTAGACTTCTCCCTGATGGCGTTCCGCCGGCGCGATGGCCAGCGCCCAAAGCCAAAGCACACCAAGTGCGATGCCGAGCACAATTCCGCTTAGACGGCTTTTTGCTGAAAAATGCCCGGGAGTATCAGTGTGCATCTACAACCTCACGAAACAAAAGGTAGCCCAGAGTAAGGTAAATAGCATCAAAGGCAACCAGGATCATCAGCCATCCCCTGACAGTCTCATCTAGCACGCCGCCGGCAAGGTATAAATCACTGGCGTTTACGGCCGCCAGCAGGACAGGTGTCGTAAGGGGAAAATAAATTAAAGGAAATAATATCTGCCTAGCCGCTGCCCGCAGCGTTAACGCTGAAAGCAAAACCCCGAGTGGAGCGAGCCCAATGAGGGTTAAAAACGTGATCGTGGCCATCGGCAGTGAAAACAATGGATCACTGGCTTGCCCTTGAAAGACAGCGCCCAGTATCATGGTCGGAAGAACTATCAGCGCACCAAATCCAATAACGAGGACCGTCTTGGCCAGGTACCACGCGTCGAAGGAGACCGGGTAACTGCGGATGAGGTCAAAGACTTTGTCCTGCATATCCGGTTCAAAAACCCGAACAAAACTCACCTGGAGCGCCAGGAAGATTGTTAAGAAAGTCTGGGCCAGAAAAATTTTACGGGTAAGGTCCCCGTCGACACTGCCGACGGAAAATGCAAAAAGCAACTGGATCACTGCGGCAAACAGCAATGGCGAGACGAGGCGCTCTTTTTCACGCCATTCCGCTCTTATTCCCTGCCGAATCAGTGTGGACATCTGGGCCATCAGACTCGGCGTCATCACCTCGGAAGTCATGACTTCGGCCCCCGTATACCCAAGGTGATGGCTTGGTACTCCAAGCCCTTCATGGCAGATTGATCGTGACTGACCATGATGCCAAATCCACCCGCTGCCAGATGATTCTGAAGTATCATTCTGAACAGATGGATAGCCTGTTCATCCAGACCGTAAACCGGCTCATCCATGACCCAGCATGGCACTTTTGCGAGAGAAAGACGGACAAGAGCGAGCCGTCGTTTCATGCCCGTAGAAAATTTTGAAACAGGGAAACCAAAGCGCAGCCATGGTTGATTGAGGTTCCAACTGGTAAGTGCATGGGAAATGGCAGCGTGGTCAGCAGCTCCATGGCGCAGCCTTTGCCAAAACAATAGGTTTTCGTGAGCGCTCATCGCCAGATAGAGTCCATTTGCTTCTGCTGGCAGGTATTCGGCGTGCCGGCGAGGGTCGCCGCTCATGAGGTCTATTTTGCCAGAAGTTGGGTTTTGCAGGCCGGCGATGATGCTCAACAGAGTCGATTTGCCTACCCCGTTGGGACCGGATACCACGGCAAGCTGACCCGGTTTGACCGCAAAATTCAAGTCGCTAAAAAGCAGGCGGGACCCGTATCCAAAACTCAAATTCCGAACCTGCAGCATCATGCCCCGCGTCAGGCTCAAGGTTGAGCCCACATCTACAATGGTCGTGATATGGCTTAGAAATCAGCGACATTGACGCTGAAAACGCCGACATACCTTCTTTCTATCACGCGGCTGTTTTCAAGGCCAATGTCTTCGGCCTGGGAGGCTGCTTCCAATGTGAGAATTCCCAGATTAGCGGACAGACCAGCCGAAGCACCGGCGTGGTTGTAGCCGCCTCGAATGCCGAAGGTCGCATAGCTGCCCGGACCGCCGCCAAACAGGAACTCTAAACCTGTTCTGAATTTTTTTCTGAGGGTGACGTCGTTGTCGGAAATGCGCCCGGCTTCCAAAACCCAATTCATGCGCCCGCTCTTGCCGAGTTTTGGAGAGAGAGAGAAACCGACGACAAGGTCCTCTTTAATGACCAAATCGTCGTATTTTTCGGGTTTCGCAGACGTGTACCGGGTATTCCCTGTGTTGCGCGCGACCACGGCAAGTGTGGGCGCACCACCGTCTTTGCCAAATCGCCAGAGCATACCAGCGTGTAGCCCATGACCCGAAAATTTATAGGTGTATTCCTTAATTGCGTCCGTGCGTGCTTCGCGATTGACCAGGTCGAGGTAGGCGAATTGGCCTTCAATTTGTTCGATGCTGCTGTACTGCCCCCCTACGCCGATCGAAAACACACTGGCAGAAGGGTCTGAAAAGCTTGTGCCCCAAGCAACCCCAGAGGTGCTGCGGTACCGAAGGTCAACCAAATCGGTCGCGTTTCCCTGGCCGATGGCTGCCATCTGTTGATCATGAAAAGGGACGATTGCCGTCCGCTTGAGTATGGCTCCCAATCCAAGTGTAGCGCGCCCATACTGACGAATTCCGGCGTTCGCGTCGACTATGGCGGATCCTATGGAGGCGTCCCGAGCGCCGTCCTCTTTGCCAAATGCACTATTAAGTTTGCTGGCATTGGCATTTGCCGCGGCGCCTACGTAGGGAAAATAAAGTTTGCGCAGCGCCGGCGGATTCGTGCCTTCCCACCCGAAACCTCCCACACCCGCTGGATTGTAGTAGATACCGTCCAGGTCGTCGGCAACCGGCGAGATGGCGCCCGCCATGCCCATGGCACGGGCCGAGGCGACGGGAGCTGAGTCGAGAGATGTTAGTGCCGTTGAGTCCGCACTCATGGGGCCCGAGTATGGAACATAATCGGCGTCACCAATCGCTGGTTCCGATGCCGCGGTATCCCCGGAAGATGCCGCATCTTGACCCGTTGCGGGGCCGGTAAGCAGCAGGGTCGCAAGCGGAAGGCTTAAAAGGGCGATTTTAATTTTAAAATCGAGGTGTTCCATGGACATTCTGTCGGCATTTCCGCCAGAATGTTAAAGGTCTATGCAAAATATCTATTTAATACATGTGGTTACGGCGTTGCGGGGGGCAGCGGCGAAAAGGCGGAAGAGCATGCCATGGGAGCCACCACATAAATATAACCGGGAGCATTCTGGCATTCGATCACACCACCTACCGGATGGTACTCAGGGTCTGAATAGCGATAGCGGCACCTGCCAGGAATGCCGGGAGTGGAAATGCCGTCGGGCATAAAAAACGCTGCATTCATTGAATAAGTGAGTTTTGAAGTGACAGTCCAGGGCAGTGCCGCCGCCGGTTCAGCAGGCACTGGGGCGACCGGTGGGGGTGCTGAGGCAGCCGGTGAAGGCTCTGCTTTTGGTTGGGGCTGGGACTTTGGGGGCGGTTGGTTGCCTGTGCCAATGTTGACCTGGCTTTTTACTAAAACGAATAGATTCGGCGGCGGAGGCGGCTGCGGCAGCATGATGTCGCGATCGGGAAAGCGAACGACCCAGATCCTTCCGTCAAAAAGTTTCAGGTGAATTCGTCTCCCGTTTTCGTCGTTAAAAGTCTCACAGGAATTTATGAATTCGGGGGTTGAGTCCGCGAGAAGTTTGCCATCAGGCCCCTTTTGATTGATTCCTAGAGCTAAGGCTGTTCGATGGGGCGTTTGCCAAGACAGGTAAGTTCCAGTGTCGTCTGATCCGGTGGCGACCTTCCAGGTGAGGATTCCGGAGACAGAAAGTTCGTCGAGACGGAAAGACACCTCCGTCTTTTTACAAACACGCACATCGCGTGTGGCGTTGTCCTTGGTGATGGTCAGGCAGCGATCTTTTGGAGGCGAGACTTCTATGGATCCTTTTAGCTCGCCAACATAGAAATTTTTCGGCAGATCCCTGTAAGCGGCGGCTGGGATCATGAGGACCGGCCCGCCTTCGGTTAATGATTTGCCGGTGGCATCCAGCGGTGAGGGAGAGAAAAAAGAAGCCAATCGGCGAATGCGTTCGCTTTCAGTCACGGGTTTGTTTCCTGAGAATAAACTGTCCGATCCGCCGTGAACCTGGGTGGACATCAGCAGCGAAAAAGCAGTCCATAAAGCGCATGTGCCATAGGCGGATTTCACTGAATAAATTCCATCTGGAAGATATCCGTGCTGCGGTCATGCGTGTACAAGACTTTGCTGCCCTGATCCTGCCATTGTGGCCAGCGCTCTGAACTCCCCTGAGTGTAGGTGAGAAAACGCGAGGAGCCTTTCAGGTCGGAGACCTTTATGTTGTGATTGATGACCGTGTTGCCAACGACACGTGCACCGGCGTACAGCAGGATTGGTTTTTCCGGGTGCCACGCCGGATCTTTGCCGCGATCAAGTTTCTTTGGCTCTTCTCCGCCGCGGCTGACCCAGATATTGCCGAGGGTGGTCGCCCATGCGGCGGTGGTCCCGTCCGGAGAGAGCGAAAACGACTCGACGGGACTGCCATCGTCTGTGAGCCGTCGCATAGCGAACCCGGATTGGGTGACCCAAAGCATTCCGTTTTGCGTGGCAACCCATCTGCCGTTGTCGGTTCTTTGGGCGATTTGCCAGCGGGCCAGCCGATCGTCAGGAAAACTGAGGCGTTTTGAAAGTATGCCGTCTTTTTGCATGAGGTAAAGCCTCAGGTCCCTTGGGTCGAAGGTTAAAAGTCCGGTCGGCCCCTGAACAGAATCGACGACAATATTTTTCCCGAGCTTAACGTCAAAAGCAGCAAGGTTTGAAAAAATAGTGTCTCCGGTTGTGCTCTTCTCAGGGGCAGCTTTGCGTATTTGCTCGCGGTAGAAAAGTCTGACTCCATCCGGAGCCCAAAAATAGGAAGTTCCGACGTATTCACGGGTGACGAGGTAGACCTTTCGCGTTTCCAGATTGAGAACCCGGAGGCCGAAACCTTTGTCATCAGTAAAAGCGAGATTGCGAGATTTTGCGTCCAGGCGCAGGCCATGAGGTCCGTCATCCAGGCGCATCCAGGGAGTCAGGACGGTTTTGTATTCCACGGCCAGGACTTCGAACGAGTAGAGATGGACCGTGAAGAAAAAGGTCCCGACTCCTATCAGGCGTGCCACTGTTTTGGTGAGACTACGCATGGAACTGTCCTCGGGTTGCATCGGTGAAGGTTGGAGGCATGAAGGGATCTGGCTCTCTCATTATACCCTGAAATTGTCCATGAAATCACAGCCCTTTACACGATTTGGCTAAAGTTTTTCCGAAAAATTCCGATAAAGACGTGTTGGTTTAGGGTGGATTGGGGCTTGGTTTAACATTTCGCCCAACAAAATACCCACGGGGGAATTAGATGAATATTCACTTTAAAATCGTGCTGGCAGTCGTGGCCTTTTTCACTTCCGGTGTTTGTTTTGCCGGAAAATCCATGAATTCGATCGGCAGCTCCCCGGAGACCAAGAGAATCCTGCTTGCTGACGCCGGCAAGAAAAAGAATGCAGCTCCGGCGCGCGAAAAGCATATCGTTCGAGAAGGCCGAACCAAAAATAAAGACTCCCGCAATATCGATTTCGATGCTGTCGATATCGGTGGAGAGCGGAAAACGCCGCTAGGTACCCTGGTCAATAACAACAAACTCGACAAGAACTATGACTTCGTGAAGATCCGTTTGCGTTGGCATCCGGAAATGGTGCAGTCCGCTTCCAGTCTTGATAGCGGGTCCTCCACGCGCTGATTCAAAATCTATTTTTTGATGTGATTCAAGTCCACGGCATTGAGCGTTGACGACGAAGCTGACACGGTGAACGACGTCGACGTCGTGGCCATAGCTCCCGACGTGGGGGTAACAGTGACGTTATTTGTCAAACCGGGCGCGCAGATGGGCGTGACTTCCACGGAAAATACACCACAGGCGTCCGTGCACCACTCTTCTTTGGGCGTGGCGATTCCGATATAACGTGTCGGCTCGTACGTACCGTCGCCGAGTTTGGTGACGTTTCCGGCTTTTTCGGACGCCGTAGCATCCATCGCACCGCTTACAACAGGCTGAATACTGATCGCGCGACGGGGGATGCCCGCTTCACCAGCGGTCGTTCCGGTGACTCTGAACATCAACAAAATTGGGTCGACTGCGCGGACCGTTCCAGAAGCCATTGAGCCGCAATCGACTGCAGCAGGTGCGGAAAGGGCCTCCACTGCAAAATCTGAGGAGCCGATGACGGCTTTACTGCAGTCGATGGGACATTGTCCGGGGGTGTCGGGTTCTGGTGACCGCGAGCATGCGATGAGGCTTAGTGTGACGGCAGCAGCGAATACGTTCGTGAACGCAAAGCCGGCACACAGGATGGTTTTGTGGGATCGAGAGTTCATAGTGTCTCTATTTTAGCACAAATTGATTTTGTTGAACCGGCGGAGCCGAGTTCTGGTTTGCTAATAGGCAGTGAGGTACCGCAATGCCTGTCCTAACGCAGTCAGGTCTTTGGATGTTGTGGCTATTGAACGTGAAGCAAGACAGCGATGGCGGTCCCCAAGGTAGAGCGATGGCAATTCGGGGTTGTGATATTTTGCCAAAATCTTATCGTCGGCGGCTATGCCATTGGAGAGTCCATAGTCGGCGACAAAACCGGCAATGTCCTGTTTGGTGTCTTGCGAAAAGATATAGATAAATTTCGTGTGAATCTGCGAATATGTGCGTTCCAGTTTTTTGACTTCAGGAATGATTTGCTGGCACGGAACACACCACGACGCAATAAAAACAAGCACGTTTGCGACCCCGCGTTCCGGCTTAAAACTATATTCCAGACCTGTCTTTACGTCGGTTCCGGTAAATTCAGGAAAATATACCCATGTATGCAGGTAGTTTTGCGAGTAGCCGAGCTGGGAGTTGGGGAGGTCTACCTGTGCGGCAAGATCAGCTACGCTTTCCTGTTTTTGGACTGGAGGATCGCACGCCAGCGCTTGCGGGCTGGCCACACCTGATATGGCCAATAATGCGACAACAGCAAATTTGACGTTTTTTTGCATGGATTTTCCGGGGTTTCCTGTGACAGCGCAAGGGTAATGGTCCATGGACGTGCGCCGATCATAGTTATAAGATGATTCTACCATGGATCAAGCGAAGCTACATCAATTGCAAAAGGACAAAGAGCAACGGCAGGCGTTAGCTGACAAGTGGAAGTTCAGCTGGCCGGTTATGGATGTGCTGATAGGCGGCAAATCATCTATCGATCTGCCCAATCTGCTCGTTGCGAATTGGGACGAAGCGGGGCTCTTCATTGAAAGCTACGGATTCCGTCCCGACCACCCTGGTGATCAGAAACGAATTCACGCTGCCATCATAGAAGCCCTGCATTTTATCGAACGCGAACTGATGCCAAAAGAATGGGCCCAGGGTAAAGTTCCGCCGGCGGATGTACTTTTCTGCATGGATGGACGAAACCTTCTTCTTTGGGCCTCGGAACAGGATCCGGAAGTTCGCTTGCGTCGTGACTGGTCATGTGCCGTTTTAAGGGTCATGCACACTATTTTTCACATTGAAGGTGCATTCCGATACACCAGCATTGACTGTGCGCGTGATCAAATCATGGCGAGATTTCATAAATTTATTTTTCGGGATGAAGACGGAAAACTTTGGCTTGGAGACCGTGACAACCGCGTTGCGCTTGAAACCGTAGAGTGGAAGCACCAGAAGTCCCGGCAGTCAATTTTGCTGAAACTTCTCCATAAACGCGCCAATGTCGCTGAAACCATTTATGACATGATCGGGGTTCGGATTGTTACGAAAAAACAATCTGAAGTGATTCAGGTGGTAAAGCTATTGCGAATGCACCATATCGCCAGTTTCCCGAATTTCAACCCCTCGCGTGCCCGCAATACTTTAATCAACACGGAGCAATACCGCCAGACGATGCACGACCTCCGCGGGCGCCTCCTAAGCGGAGCTATAACGCCAGAGCAGTTCGAAATGACAGCTCTGAATCTCAAATTTGATCCACCGGAACAGGAATCAGCGAACATTCATTCTTCGCGCAACTATAAGTCAATTCAGATGACTGGCAGGCAACTGATCCGGACGATGAATCCGAATCTCGGCTGGTTGAAAAAGATGGAGCGGGAGGCTGAAGATCTACCTGCAGAAAAAACGGCGATGCTCAGCGAAATTGTTGCGTACATCAAAAACTGGCATGGAATGGAAGCTGAACTCGAGGCTACTGCTTTTTTCCCCTTCGAGATTCAGGTGCTCGATGCGGAGGCCCATGCGGAGAACTCATCCGGTCCAGCCGCTCATGGTCGATACAAGCGCTCACAGGTCAAGGCTGCCAGGCGGCGCGTTTTGTCTGATATTCTTCAACTCAAATAGGCGTCTGGGCAATGGGTTCCATTTACGTTGATTGTAATGCAACGGTACCGGTTTCCGCAGCTCATCTGTCGGAAATGGGAGAGCTCATTGCAAAATCAGATGGGAACCCGTCATCGATTCACCGCGAGGGGCGAAACGCCAAAGTGGCGCTTGAAAACGCCAGAGCCCAAGTGGCTGGGCTGATCGGAGCCCGCGCTCAGGATGTCTTTTTTACCTCCGGGGCGACGGAGTCCAATAATATTGTGATTCAGGGTATCGTCGGCCAAAACAAATCCGGAAAGCGCCCTCATGTCATCATTACTGCTGCGGAACATTCGTCCGTCATTGAGCCTGGGATGATATTGAAGGACCGCGGCGAATGTGAATTGGATATTGCACCAGTGACACGAGAGGGCGGGGTGAATACTCCTGCGTTGCTGGACCTCATCACACCTAACACGGCATTGGTTTGTCTGATTCAGGTGAACAATGAGACCGGGGCGATCAACGCTGTGGAGCAAATTGCTGACCTGATCAAGGGAAAAAGTTCCGGAACACATATTCATGTGGATGCCGTGCAGGCCTTGGGGAAAATTCCTCTGCAATCGCTGGCAGCGTCGAAGGTTGATTCCATCGCCCTTTCCGGTCATAAAGTCGGCGCGTTCAAGGGGGTGGGCGCTTTGTTCGTAAAATCGGGAATAAAATTACGAAAGCTCGCGATGGGCGGAGGACAGGAGCGCGCTCGCCGGCCCGGAACTGAGAATATGCCGGGAATACTGTCATTTGGTTTGAGGGCGCGCGATCTGGCGGCGTCTGATTTACCAGACGCAAAGTTGCGACCATTGCAGGACTTGCTGGTATCGGAGCTTTTGAACATCAAGGGGATGGTGATTCACGGTGTGCCAGCAGCCGGGGTCGCCAATACGGTGAATTTCCACGTTGAGGACGTTCCCGGAGATGATATCTTGCTGAACTTTGACTTGGCTGGGATCTCAGCATCGTCAGGAAGCGCGTGTTCATCAGGGGTTGGCAGACCTAGTCATGTTCTTAAGGCGATGGGTTACAGCGATTGGGTGGCCTTGAATTCCGTGCGGATCAGCATGGGTGCCCGTGGCTGCATCGGAGATGTACACCAAATAATCGAAATCCTCAAAGAGACGATTAGCCGTGTACAGAGCTCCGATGCGGGCAATGTGCGGGAGCCTTCCGCTTAGACTTGCGTCTAAGGGTCGGCCTGCATTTTTGTGGATGGCTATAAGGCAGATTTGCAAAGACAAGTGAGTGCTGCCCATCGCCGTCCAGCGAAAACACGGATGCGCGAGTATTATCTCTAATTTTTCTCGCAACCGTCTTGGCGCTAACCTTACGAATAGTTGTGCACTCCTGCATGGGGTGGGATCTCCAAATAAAATTTAAAAACTTCATTCCTCGTTCAGGGTGGGGCAGCTGGCCTTGACGTCCCTTTCGGGAGGCGTCAGCAGTTTGTGTTTGTCCAAGCGGGATTTGTTGGTAGGGATAACCTCTAATTTGTTCCCAACAAGTCCTGTTGCCTGGCAGTGTCTCAGTCCGCCACACACATTGATGGATTCGGTAATTTACCAAAGGACTTTAGGGCTGGTTTGTAAATATGGATTTAGATATAATAAAAACAGCAACTTAAGGTGTGTCGCAGGGTGGGGATATTCTGGGGATAGCAGACAGTCAGCTGCCGGGGCAACTGACTATCCCAAATCTGTGGAGCATATCTGGCGCTTACGGCTCCGCAACTTTCTACGGACCTCGACGACGTGTATCGGGGGCGAGAATGCAGGCCGCCTTCCGGCTGAACCTGAGTCTTTGGTCCGCTGCAGCAGCGGAACTGCTACGAAGAGTTTGTGGCTGCACGGAAGGTGCTGGTTGCGGCACAGCGGGATTGGCAATTGCCGTGGTGAGGCGTTTCCACGCCACGTCATCGAAGGCCAGTTGTGGTTTCTTCGGTAGCAGGCGATCAAATTCATGGGTTGCCCACTCCCTTTGAGAATTGAAGAGGCGATAACAGAGTCCATGATGGATGTTGGCCAGAGAATCGATTTGGAGGTTTTTCGATGCCGGCTTTCCATCGGCAGTGAGCCAGTTGTTATTAAACCACTGGATGCAGGTGTCCCAGTTGGTCTCCCGTAATCCAGCCTCGTAACCATCCCGCTTTTGCGCTTCCATGAATTCCGTCCATAAAGCACCAACCTTAGGTTTGTCGACGCCCTGGCGGGCTGCCAGGTCAAAGCCGATTTCGTCGGCTTCTTCCTCAGTAGAATAGAATCCAAGCCCAAGTTCCGCTGCCCTGGCAAATGGCTCCGCGAGTTGAGGAATGGCGCTGACTATGGCGCGATCTGCTGATCTTACCCACGAAGCCAGATCTGCCTGCTCGCGGACTGGGGGGAAAAACTTCTGCAAGGGCTTTGCCGTATCGGCCGTCAGGCGCTCGATCCATGAGTCGTTGAGTTCTGAGGGCTTTATCAGAGCGGTGAGCTCAAGGAACAATTTTTCAAATTTCAAATAGTAGTCGCGATGCTCCCCTTGAAGTGCCTTTGATTCAATCTCACCCCACAATTCAAATGCCAGAGGCAGCTCAGCGTGTGTCTTCATCGATTTGAACGCATCGACGCATGAAGATCCTACAGGACACAAATCGGCGAGCTTTTGATAAAAGTCAGTCATAAATCCATAGAGATTGGCATCGAGCTCAGCGCCGTCCGTGCGCCGCGGCGCTGCGAGGTATGATGCTTCCTCCATGGCGCGACGCAGGTCGGCGTGGTCTTCGGTTTTAGCAGGCTTGATTAGCTCATTTTCCCTTGTTTGCAGGAAATGATAGGGGCGGAAATCAAGAACGCTTACTGCATGACCGCGGTAGTAATGCGCCAGCTCATGGGCTGCGACGGTGGTGACTGAGGTCTCGGACATTTGTCTCAACAGCCCGGAAAAGAAAAATACTGTGTTAGCGGCCGCACGGAAACGTATCATCGGATAGGGGATGTCACTGATGTATCCACAGAGGTCGTCTCCGGGGGCTACGATGGTATCGCCTTCGATCGTTAGCTTGCACACGGCCTTGTCCTCGGGGAGCGCGCCGTTGAAAAGATCGACATATGTTTGTGGATTCCAACCGATATCTGCCGCGTCTACGACGGGACAGCGATCAGGGGTATATCCTCCGGTCACGTTTGCCGGAGGGGAGGTTTCGTCCGGGAGTGTAGTCCCGTAGATATATCCGGGAGTTTCAAGGTCCAGCACCCAGTTTGAGGTGTCGATTTGCGGAATGCCAGATGGAGTAGGCACCGGTGTTGGGGTTGTGTCAGGCGGAATACTTTTTCTGGCTTTTTGCCGTACGCAGATGCCTCGGGCGGTAACAAAAGCGTTTACTTCATTCTTAGTAATAACGACCGCCATCGGCTTCGGTATTTTCCTGAACTTTTCCGGATTCTGCTGGCGCGCACTTTCGTCAATGGAGTTGAGTATGGCTTGCAAACGCTTGGTGAGATCTGCGTCTGAGGATTGGACGAAACCTTCGCCACCACTATTGGAGCTGATGAACCGCTGTGGTTCGTATGTGGTTACGTCTGTCCACAAAAACGCTGGTGCATCGATTGTGAACTCTCCTTCGACGTGTTTTGCCGGACTGGGATCGTGATTACGTGAGCGACACGCGAGAGGAGACAGAGAACTCAAAATCGCCAGCATCAGCAGGGCAGGATTGGTGCAGCCATGGTAGCGACCGGCGTGATTCATTTGTACTTTCATCGTAGCCTCCTGTTGTCGTGTCCGAAACAACCAGGCCCGAATCGCTCGGAGCAATCGGGCCTGGGTGGGTAACGTGAATAGCTTCTAACTGGTCTTGCTGTTAGTTTGCCATAAAATAGTCGAGGGTGTCGACTTTGGTCTGGATCAGAATCGTGACATTCACCGTCGCTTCCGCGGTTTGAGTGTCGCTCGCATAGGTCGGGTCTTTGATAATGACCTTGCCATAGTTCACCACGGAGCCGTTGGTAAAGCGAAGATCAAAAACCTGGTTACCATAGACAACCGTCTTAATCCCGTTAGTGATGTAGGGGCCTTCATTGGTCGCGGTCGCAGCCTGGTCACCAGGGATCGAAGTGGAAATGACCGAAGGATTGGCGGGGTCGAGGGTCTGACGGCCGCGATAAGCGTAACTCAGCTTGCCGCCATTATCTTCGTTCGGCGCTGAAATGACGATGCGTTGGGCATGTGCGCCAGAGGCGTTCGTGCCTCGTCCCAGGTAAAATCTGGCTTTGCCACTGTTGGCGGTCATCGAAACAGAATTTTTTTCGTAGATGCTGCAAACCGGCGACGTGCAGTCAGTGCCACCATTGTCAAAGGCTGTGGCGGTTAATGCAGTGCCCAGTGCCGCCAGGTCGAATTCGAAATATCCCGCTTTCTTTTCGCCAAGTTTCACGTCACCGCTGAAAACGGAGGTTGGCGGGGTATCTTGAATGAAATTCGAGGTCCAGCTGATTTTGTTGAGACTATCGCCAAGGACAGAAACGACAAAAAATGTGTAGGTTTCACCGGCAACCATGTCTTCAAGCGCGGTCCCGTTCCATACTTTGCTAACAGCGCAAACGTGCGTTGCCTTGGTCGATGGTGTCGCCGAATAGGAAATCCCCTCGGCGGAATTGGCCGCACAAGGTGAGGCTGAGAGGAGTTTTTCCTCTTCGTCAGCCATCTTCAGGTCACTGCCGGATGTGAACTTATCATCGGTCGCGGTGTCGCCTTTGCAACCCTTGGTGGAATCTTTGGTGAAGCCAAAAGCCTTGAAAAGTTCATTGTTGTCTTCGCAGCGGGGCAGGGATTGCGAAGCCAGGTCAGCACTGGCTGGATATTTCGCCTTACCGGCTAGTGCGGCGATTGAGCTTTTGATTCCGAAGACGTGATAGCCTTTGAATTCTTTTTCCGTATTAACAGCATTCCAGCGAAGTTCGATTTTCCCGGCAGCAGGAGCGGACACCGACGTCAGGCCGCTCGGTGGGTTCAGGTCGGATCTGGCTTCGGTTTTAGGGTCGCTTGAACTTCCGCCGCAGGCAGCCAATGCCATTGCGATCGGAGCGAGCATGAGCTTTTTAAACATATCTAATTTTCTCCACTTGTTTTTCGAATGTGTTCATTAAGTTCGTTTTTTTCTAGAGCTGATCCGTACCGAGTGGGACGCGGAATTCAATATCCGGAGTCGATCCCATGGTCGGTGTGCCTTTAACCCAGAACCAGATGTAAGTGTGCGCTGCGGGCGCTGCAGTGGCGGCCGCATCTGCAACCGCAACCACGTACATGTGGTTTTTCAGGAGCAGGATTGACTGTCCCGGAATAGAGTAACCGCTGAGGTTGACAATGGTGCCGATAGACATCTTTGGAACTGACATCGGCAGGGTCTTGTCTTTAAAGCCATCCTTATAATAGCCAAGATTCTGAATCCCATTGTAGGTGCCTGCCTCGATGGCCAGCGCTTCGCCGGAGGAGGTGTAAGAAATGTAAGCGCTCTTCTTAAAGGCATCGGTGGTTGAGGTATTGGAGGTGCTGAAAAGGATGTCGGTCGCTGTTGTGCTAACCGAGGGTGCGGTACAGCTTGCTGGTGTCGAGGCACAGGTAGATGCCAGCTTTGCCAGATCGAAGTGCAGCCATTCTGTCGTTGCTCCCGGCATTTTGGCCTGGAGGGTGAAGCCTTTTTTGGGGGTGACGCAAGCGACGTTGGAAGACGTCTGCGAAACTTTCTTCCCTTCCTTAATAGAGCTCATGACCAAAAAGCAGTATTTCTGGCCAGCGGTGAGTCCGGTGACTGCGTAGCTCATCAAGCCGTTGGTTGCATAGGCGGAGTTGTCATCGACATCTTTGCCGACGGTGTCCTTCGTGGTCGCGCCGCATGCATACGCACCGGTCGTCGTATCTTTTGTTCCGGAGTTTTTACAGGTGGGAAGCAGTGGGTCTTCGCCATCGAGGGTATGAACCGGCAGTGCGGAGAAGTCTTTTTCCGCGCCTTCTTTCGTGCCCTTTTGCTCGAATTTGTAACCGTCTGCGGGCGAGTAGTTAAACATGGCGAGCGTGGTTCGCGCAGCTTCTACAGGGTCACCCTCTTCGTTGAGGAGCTGCAGGGCAGTTCCTTCTAATGCAGCGATGGTAGCATCGGCCTTCATTCCGTAAATGTTATATCCGTCGAAGTCTTCTTCGTTATTGGTGCCGGTCCAGAAGAGAATGGCGTCACCGTTGCCATCGTCGCGGACGAGGAGGCCTCCTGGGTATTTTAGTTCGTCAATAGTAATGGCTTTAGGATCGGAAGCTTTACTGCATCCACCAAGAGCGGCAGTTATGACACCTGCGCTCAGCAATGCGGTGCATCGCCTGTTCAACTGTAACATTCTCATCAGCTCCTCCGTTGGCGCGACTCCCAACGCGGGAGCCGCCGATTTTGAAAAAGTGAACTGATACTATCCCGGATATTTTTCAGGTTGGCAATGACCTCTGGAGTGGATCGGGTTCTTGCCAGATTCTCATGGTTTTTAAATGGACAATTTGTGTACTTTAATGAATTCACAATTCCAAAAAAATGCCAGGAGAAGAATGGCAAAGCGGCGGGCAAGTCAGGGATACATCTGGTGGATGGCGTGGAGGAACTTCAGCGCGCGTAAGCAGGGCGGTGGATTGTCATTCATGACGACTGTATCCATTGTAGGAGTCAGTATTGGAGTGGCAGCGCTGATCGTTGTACTGAGCGTCATGGGCGGGTTTGAACAGGATCTGCGTCGCAAAATGCTCATGGGCCAGCCGCACTTGCAAATCCTTGCAGAGAATGCAACCGGAGGCATCAGCCTCAAGGAGCATCCACTAAAAAAATTCAGGAATCTGTTTCCCGAAGCGGTCGGCATGGAGCCGTTTATTGAAACGGACGTGGTCTTGAAGCGCAGAAACTTTATCGCATCGGCCAGCATGATCGGAATCGAGCCTGAACATCGTGGGAATCTCTGGGGCTTCAGGGATTCGCCGGAAGTCTATTTTGAGGGCAGTCTGGCTTCGCTTAGCGACAAACATCCTGTCACCGGAACTGGCAATACGGCGCTGGGAAAGCTGGACGGCATCATGCTGGGTGAAAAGCTCGCGACTCAGCTCGGAGCTGATATCGGCGATGAAATCATCGCCGTCAGTCCCCAGGCCGGGGTCGGGTCGATGCTTTCAGGGGGGACGCTTGCGCGGAGCTTTGTTGTCGTCGGTAAGTTCGGCTCCGGCATGTTTGATTACGACAGTAAGTGGGCGGTGGTTAATCTTTCAGCAGGGCGCAGGTTTCTTCCTGACTATGACGAGTCTTTGGATCGGGACGAATATGTCACGGGCGTCGGGGTGAACGTAAAAAACCCTATTGATATTGGATCATTATCCTCAAGAATTGATGCAAAATCCGGATTGCAGGTCCTGACATGGCAAATGACAAATAAGTCATTGCTCTTTGCGCTGAAACTGGAGAAATTTGCCATGGGATCAATCCTGATGTTGATAGTGGTCGTGGCGGCTTTTTCAATCAGCGGCACCATGATGATGACGGTTTTTCACAAGCGAGCCCAAGTCAGCCTGCTGAGATCCTTGGGGATGTCACGGTGGGCCATCGTGCGTCTGTACCTTTCCCACGGATTTACCATTGGGACCGTCGGCATTCTTGTCGGGCTGACCATGGGGATATTGGTATGTCTGGCCATCAAGTCTTTCAATTTTATTCCTTTGCCACCCCAGACTTATTACCTGAAGGCGCTTCCGGTAAAGTTTTTACCTTTTGAGTATGCGGTTATTTGTCTCTCTGCCTGGCTATTTAGTCTCGCAGCCGCGACATATCCTGCGTTTACAGCGTCCCGGCAGAATCCAAGCCTGGGACTGAGGTTTGAGTGACAGAGACTTCGCCCGAAGCGGCCGGCATCAAATTGCAGGACGTAAAAAAATTCTATTTTATCGAGTCCCAACGGGTTGAAGCGCTCCGCGGGGTGACGCTTGATTTGCCGCCGGGAACGGTCGCGGCGGTCACGGGGCGCTCGGGTGCGGGAAAAAGCACCTTACTTCATATCATTGGCACTTTAGACAAACCGACGGAGGGAGCCGTTGTCCTGGGGGGCACCGATGTATCGTCCATGCCCGATCAGATGGCGTCTAATTTTCGCAACGCCTCCATAGGGTTTGTTTTTCAAACCAGCAATCTGCTGCCAGAGTTTACTGCTGTTGAAAATGTGATGTTGCCGGGGCTCATAGCCGGTGCACCAAGGAGCGTGGCGAAGGCGCGTGCGTCCAGGTTGTTGCAGGCTGTTGGTTTGGGGGAAAGGGAGAATCACCGGCCTGGTGAACTTTCCGGAGGAGAACAGCAGCGCACAGCCATCGCGCGGGCTTTATTTATGTCGCCGCCGATACTGCTCGCAGACGAGCCCACCGGTAATCTGGATAAAAACACCAGCCGAATCATTCAGGATCTTCTGCTTGGTCTGGCGCAGGAACATAAAGTCACGTTGTTGTTGGTAACCCACGATCAGGAATTGGCAGAGCGGTTTCCCGTACGGATAAAAATGGAAGATGGTCAGGTGATTGAAATCGAGAAAAACAAAACCGGGGAGCTTCATTAATGCTCACCAGGTTCACAATTGTGCGCATGCTTGTTTTTGCGGTGGTAGTCTTGGGGGGTGTGGCACGGATTCCTGGCTGCGAAGCTGAACTTCTCGCCCAATCCCAGGCCGTGGACGAGCTCGGACCGCAAATAGTCGAGATTCAGGTCCGGGGTAACGCAAAGGTCGAGTCTGATGCGATTTTGACTCTGCTGAAAACCAGAGCGGGGGATCGGCTTAGTCCTGGGTTTGTTAAAGAGGACATCAAGGTTCTTTTCGAACTTGGGTATTTTTCCGATGTGCGTTTTTTCAAGAATTCGGTGCCTGGAGGAATCAATGTCATCATTCAGGTGGCTGAAAAACCAGCGATCGTGGGCATCAAGTTTGAGGGCCTGAGTGAAATTACGGAAGACACAGTAAAGGAAAAGCTGGAAACGAAGCTTTACACAATCGTCAACGAGGCGACCATCACCGCTGACGTGCGAATGATTGAAAAGCAGTACACGGAAAAGGGATTTTACCTCGCCAGGGTTCACTATAACCTCGAAAAAAAATCTGCTACCGAAGTTGAGTTGACCTATGTGGTTGAAGAAGGCGGGAAGTTAAAGGTCGGGAATGTCGATATTCTTGGTAACGCATATTTTAGCGATGGCGACATCGTTGATAAGCTTGCATGTCGTCCGTACACCCGCGGGTCTGCCTATGGGTCCGCATCGCTTTTTCAGGATGATTTGCTGCGTCGTGACGTTGAGTTCATGTCGTATTACTATCGTGACAATGGATTCGCCGAAGTCAAAGTCGGCAAGCCCAACACGCTCCTCGATACGGACCGGGAATTTGTTCAGCTGACCTTTCTGGTCGAGGAAGGGTTGCAGTATAACGTCGGAACGATCGACGTGTCCGGCGATCTGTTGTTCACTAAAGAAGAGCTCTTTGAGGCTATGAAGCTAAAGCCCGGGGAGCTTTTTCGCTATTCTAGATTCACCCGGGATATCGAAATGCTTGGCGATAAATACGGCGATCTTGGCTACGCCTATGCAGACGTCAATCCCAGGACGACCTTTAACCGCGAGAAACGCACGGTTGATATCAATTATGAAATCACCAAGGGTGACAAAGTCTATTTTGGGACAATGACCATTCTGGGAAACACCAAGACTCGAGACAATGTTGTGAGGCGTGAACTCGAAGTCGCGGATTCGGAGCTCTACAGTGGGACCCGACTGTCCGAGTCGAAAAAGAACATCAACCGCTTAGGCTTCTTTGAAGAGGTTCAGGTTCTTAGGGAGCGCGACGAAGGCGATTCAACTCTGTTGAATCTGAAGTTTAAGGTCAAGGAGAAGCCCACCGGCCAGTTGCAGGCAGCGCTGGGATTCTCGCCGGGTGGCGGCGGAACGGAGTCGACCTGGTTTGGACAGGGTCGTTATGATGAGCAAAACCAAAGTGGACGCAGCTGGAAGACCAACCTCACTGGAAAGTGGGACGGAAAAAACAACTACTCTCTGGAAGCGGGGTTTTCAGATCCGCGCGTAAACGACAGTAAGTGGCTTGCGGGTACCAGTGCCTACTATAAGAACGAAGTGGGCGGCCCCTTTGAAGATGTCTCCGTCGAAACAAAACGCTTGGGGGGCACTGTTTTTGTCGGACGCCGGATCATCGAACTCATCAGTGCGCGGGTGACTTACAAGCTTGAGCGCATCATCCAATCGAGCGAAGCCTATCTGCTCGACCGGTTCCGGGAAAATGGTCTGTCCTCCAGCGCGATATTCAGCCTGAGCCGGGTTGCGACGAATAATTATATGGATCCAAACGAGGGTTCTGAAGTTGATCTGCGGCAGCAAATTACCGGCGGACCAATCTTGCGGGGTGACCAGCAGTTCATGGAGTCCATGGCGGATGCGTCCTATTATCTGCCATTCGACTTTTCCGACACCTATCGCACTTATTTTAAATTCCACGGACTGGTGTCCTATATCTATCCTAATGGTGATAAAGAAGTGCCCTACATGGAGCGCTATCGCCTCGGTGGGCCGCTGGACCTGCGTGGATACCGCAGCTGGGATATCGGTCCCCGCATTGGGTTGTTGCGCGCTCCGGGAGACGCGCCGCAGCTATCAAATAAGGGTGGTGATAAGAAACTGCTGTTCCAGGCCGAATATTTTGTACCGTTGATCCCGGAAGCTGGAATCAAGGCTCTGTTGTTTTCGGACATTGGCCGGGTATATGATGACGCGGAGGCTTTGGCGTTCAAGGGATTCTATAAAGACGTCGGATTTGGATTCCGCTGGATTACACCTCTTGCCCCTTTCCGGTTTGAATGGGCGTACCCGGTTCTTGAGGGCGGCAAATTGGGGAATATGGAGATTGTGTTTTATATTGGCTACTAAAGATGAAACGGTCACCCGACTTTCGTGAAGGGATTTTTATGAAAATCAATTTTAAGATGGTTCTGGCCTTGACCCTGGCTTCGGTCGTTGGGCCGATTGGGTCAGGTGCTCGCTCGGTGTACGCAACGGAGGCGTCAAAGTTCGGCGTTGTGGACATGCAGTCGGTGATCCTGACGGTGGAGGAGGGTAAAGCTGCACGGGCCGATCTGGAAAAGCAGATCAAAGAAAAGGAAAAGGAGCTTCAAAAGTCGAAAGAGGAGCTCGATAAAATGAACGAATCCTGGAAGAGCCAGGCGTCTATTCTGAGCGAAGAAGCCCGCATGGCCAAGCAAAAGGAGTTTCAGGAGAAATTTCTGGCTCTGCGCAATGCGGAAATGGAATTTCAGGGCGAAATCAAGCGTAAGGAACAAAAAGCAACACAAGCCATTGCGGTGAAGGTCGCGGCGCTCGTGGAAAAAATGGCCCGGGAGAAGAAGCTGACGGCTGTTTTTGAGACCAACTCTGCTGGGTTACTTTACCTGGAAAGCCCGGTGGACATGACCAAAGACGTCATTGAAAAATACGGCAAAGAAGCCAAAACAGCCAAAAAGTGACCCATGGAAAAGCAATTTCCGCTTCCGATGGATATCAATGCAATTCAGCAATGCATACCGCATCGATATCCTTTTTTGCTGATTGACCGTGTCATTGATTATCGTCCGGGAGAATACGTCCACGCTCTGCGCAGCGTCACGTTTTCCGACCCGATCCTGCAGGGTCATTTTCCCGGCAACCCGGTGATGCCCGGTGTTCTCATCATCGAAGCTTTAGCGCAGGCATCCGCCGTCCTGGGGAGAATGACCATTCCCGGGGGTTTTACGGAATGCCTGTTGGCTGAGGTGAATAACACGAGGTTTCGGCGGCCAATCGTGCCTGGAGATACGGTTCACCTGGAAAATACTCTGGTGCGGAAGCGTGCGCCATTTTATTGGTTTGAGGGAAAAGCGTCTGTCGAAGGTCAGGTCGTTGCCAATGTGAATTTTTGTGCGTTGATGAAGTAGCTTGCCTTTCCTGTAAACACAACGGTGGTGCAGATACGTGGGGGATACGATGGGAGAGATGTCGGGTACGCAGATTCATCCCACTGCGATTGTGCATAAAGGCGCTGAGTTTGGTGTCGGCGTCAGGATCGGTCCTTACGCCGTCATTGGTCCAAAAGTGAAATTGGGTGACGGAGTTGACGTTGGTCCGCACTGCGTCATTGATCGCCGCACCAACATCGGTCCGCGGACCTCAGTCTCGGCTTTTGCCAGCATCGGGTCGTTGCCACAGGATTTGAAATACCGTGGTGAAGACACTGAACTTGTCATCGGTTCTGATAACATGTTCCGCGAATATGCAAATATTTCAATCGGAACGGAGGGCGGAGGCGGCATAACGCGGATCGGCGACAAAAATCTTTTTATGGTTTACACCCATGTGGCTCACGATTCCCGTATCGGGAATCAATGCATATTTGCAAATTCGGTCGCGATTGCCGGGCATGTCCATATAGATGATTTTGCTGTGCTTGGAGGACTTTCGGCCGTCCACCAATTTTGCCGCATCGGCACCATGGCCATGATCGCCGGTGGAGCGATGGTAGTGCAGGATGTGCCGCCATTTTGCATGGTGCATGGTGATCGAGCGACCCCCAACGGACTTAACGTTGTTGGATTGCGACGCGCCGGGGTCACTGGCGAGCAGCTTACGGCGATCAAATCCATGTATCGTTTGTTGTATAGCGAAAACCTTACAGTGGAAGATGCGATTGCCCGGATGGAGGCAGATCTGCCGGCGTCCGAGTGGCGAGCCAAATTCGTCGACTTTTTGGGCAAATCTGAACGAGGAGTTTGCAGGTAGTGGCAGGCAACACCTATTTTATTTCTGCTGGCGAATACTCGGGCGATGTTCTTGGGGCCGAGCTGGTTCTGGCGCTCCAGCAAGTTTTCCCGAAGCTGAGCCCAGTCGGGGTTGCCGGTCCGAATATGCGAAAAGTCGGTGTTACGCCGATTGCACATGTGGAAGACCTCAATGTTATGGGGGTCTGGGAAATTGCAAAAAATCTGGGCGATATCCGCCTGCTTGAACAACGCCTCATACATGCTGTTGAAATCACTAAGCCGAATTTCGCTATTCTAATCGATTTTCCTGGATTGCATTTTCGGCTCGCCGAAGCATTCAAAATGCGTGGCGTGGAAGTTATTCAGTACGTTGCACCGAAGCTTTGGGCTTGGGGCGCGGGCCGACTGGAAAGATTACGTCGCGATTTCGATCTGGTGTTGGGGGTGTTACCCTTTGAGGGTGAATTTTTTCAAAAGGGTGGCGTCAATTACCGCTACGTCGGCACCCCTCAAATAGACCGCGCAGATCGGGTGATCGTTTCAAAAGAAGCACTGGGGCTTCCGCTGAAGAGACCTCTCATTGCTCTTTTGCCAGGAAGCAGGAAGACAGAAGTAACCAAGATTCTGCCGTATTTGCGGAGCATAAAGAACGCTCTGGACTTTAAGGTGCGAGGCGCGATCTATGTAGTGCCGGTGCCTCCGAGTTTAAACCTTTCGGACGTTATTGGAGCCATGTCCGCTAATGAGACCTCGGAGCCAAGCCGAATTCTGGGGACTGGACCGCTGGCCGTCGAGTGTGAAGGTATTTACTTTATCGAGGGTATGAGTTTGGAATTGATGGGGGCGGCGGATGTTGCTGTGGTTGCTTCAGGAACGGCAACGCTGGAATGTGCCCTTGTCGGGACGCCAATGGTCGTTGTCTACGCCGTTAACGATCTGACCTACGCGTTGGCCAGCCGGGCTTTGACGGTGTCATACGTCAGTCTGGTCAATTTAATTGCTGGCAAAAAAGTCGTAAATGAGCACATTCAAAAGATTGATCCCGCGGGGGTGGCGGGTGAAATATCGGAACTGCTTCACGACGGGGGACGTCGAACAGAAATGCTTGAGCAATTCCGCGCGCTGCGGGACTCCCTGCAGAATGACGCGGCATCGCGTGCTGCTGCCGCTATAGCTGCGCACGCTGGCAATGGCTCGCCGGCAAGTTATTAACATGTTCAGAGGCCGTTCTTCCAATGCCTCCAAGTTATTCTTCCCTGAGCTTTTTCTTGTTCCTTTACTTCGTCAAAAGCAACGTTTGGTGATGATTGCCTTTTCGTTGGCTGTTCTTGCTGCCTCTCAGACGATGTTTCTGTTTTTGATCAAAGGCTTTTTGCAGGTTCTGTTCGTGCATGCCGGGTATCAGGGTGAGGTGCAGCTGGGAACGCTTCTCCCTGCCGCTTTTAGTGCCTGGCTGCCGGAGGTAATGGCGATCGGTGTTGACTCAAAATTACTTTTAATTTGGGTTCCGGTTTTTTTGCTTTTTGCGGGTTTGGCAAAAGCTGCTGCCGGGTTTGGCTACACGCTTAATCAGCAGGCCATCGCACTGCATTTTGGCGCCAATTTTCGTGAACATATGTTCGCTTCGATTTTAAGGCTTCCGTGGATTGAGACTGGAAAATCCTCTGCAGGACAATGGATGTCATTAATCATGAATGACGTCCTGTTTCTTCAAAATCGACTCGCTGATATGCTGACCTGCTTTGTTCGCGGGGGTGTTTTGGTTGTGGCTTGTCTCGTCGCTATGATGTTCATTCATTGGCCGACTGGATTGATGCTGGTGGCAATCGCGCCCGTCGGTGCTATCGTTATGGGCCGCACGGGCAAACGTATTTCGTGGTTTGCCGAGAGATTTCAGCGGGAACTCTCCCGCATGGCGGCTGCCATACTGGATCTGCGAAATCGTTTTGATTTCATCCGCACCCAGTCTGGTGAGGGTGTTGAATACGAGCGATTTGATTCATTGAATCGGGCTTATTACGATGTGATGCGCCGGTCCATACTTATTCGGTCAGCTTTTGCTCCCGCGCTCGAGCTGACTGGGTTTTTTATTTTTGCTGTAGTTATGATTCTCGTTCATAGAAATGACCTTGGCGCGGAATTTAAGGGCGAGACATTGGTTCAGTTTTTTGCCGCTCTTGGCCTGATTTTAAAGCCTCTTAAAGAAATTGGCGAGCAGGTCAGCCGGCTGGCAGAAACCTCAGGCGTTCTGCGCCAAAGCCTTGCAACATATGCTAGTGTCCGGCGAAATGCCGATCCTATCCGGTCGGTGAGGGAAGGTGGCGAACCTCGTGTGGTGCCAGGCATAGTTTCAGAGATTACTGGAGAACTGCTGATTGAGAGATTGATCGCTGGGTTTGATGGCAAAGCCGAATTCAGCGCCGAGCGTTTACCTGTAACTCCGGGCCGAACGATTGCCATCGTCGGGCCGAGTGGATCAGGAAAGTCGACATTGATCAGAACAATTGCTGGACTCCTGCCGCCGCTTACCTGGCAGGCCAATATGAGTTGGGATACTGTCGCCAGGTCGACGTCCATGGTTAGCCAGGAACCATACCTGTTTGATGAGTCGCTCCGCGCTAATCTGACCTATGGCCAGGAAGGTGTGTCTGAGGCAGCTATCTGGCATGCTCTGGAGTCGGTGAACCTGGCTGACGAGGTGAGGGGAAAAGATGCGGGGCTTGAGGAGTTGGTCAGGCCGACGCAGGGGAACCTTTCTGGCGGGCAGTTGCAGAGGCTGGTCGTGGCGCGATCGATGCTGAGGTCCGCGAAAATCTGGCTTTTTGATGAGGCGACTTCATCGGTGGATGCTGCTACCGAGCGGGACATCGTGGAGCGGACTGTTTTGTACGCTCGCGAGTCCCACAAGGCGCTGTTTTACGTGACTCACCGACTGCAGTGGCTCAATAAATTCGATGAAATCTGGTTTGTCGAAAATGGCAGCATCGCACTCCGGGGCACCTATGAGGACTTGCTGAAGGAATCACGATTTGCGCTATTTGTCGCGCAGAGTGAAGCCGATCCGGGGCAGGCTCATGGGTAAAGCGGGGAAGGGGCTTCGAAAGATCACAGCCGATGTAATACGCCAGTGCTGGCGTCCGACTGGTCGATCCGGATTCCGTCTGGTGATGGCTGTGTTGCTTTATCCCCTTTCGCTGGTTTATCGCGCGACGCTTTCTCTTCGCAAAATGCTTTACGATGCAGGATTGAAAAAACGCACCTCCCTTCCAGGGACGACGATTTCGGTAGGAAACATCACCGTCGGGGGAACCGGGAAATCTCCGTTAGTCATTGCGATTTGCCGGGAGTTGATTGACAGCGGATTTCGGCCGGCGATTGTTACGCGAGGCTACGGATCCGGACTCCGTAGCAATGACCATATGGTGCTGAAGGACAAACGAGTCATCAGCGGTGTGGCGACCGGAACGCCGGATGAGGCGATGATGCAGTCGGCAGCCTTGCCCGGCACTCCGGTCATCGTCGGTGCAAAGAGACTTCATGCTGTCGAACGTTTTATCGCCAGCAATGAGGACGAGAAACCCACGCACTATGTCCTGGACGATGGATTTCAGCATTGGGGAATCAAAAGAGATTTGGATATTGTCGTTGTTGACGAGATTGCGCCACTCGGAAATCGCAGACTTTTACCCGCTGGCCCGCTACGCGAACCGGAGCAGGCATTAGGTCGGGCCGATCTGATAGTGTGTCGAAGAGGACTGATATCGCCGCGCTCCCCATTGCCCGAGTTGGCTGAAAACAATTTCTCGTTTGAGCACGGCGGGCCGGAGGTCGTGACGGTTACCTATAAACCAAGCACCATTGTGGCCGCTCCCCACTGGACGAAATCTGTTTCTGAAAATTGGCGCGAGTCAGCGGTGCTTGTTGCTGGAATAGCGAGACCGGATCGTTTGATTCAGGAACTGAATCTTGCTGGCGTTGTGATTGTCGATAGCATTTTGGCAGCTGACCACCAGAGATTTGACCGGGAATTGGTGCGGGAAAAAAGTTCCCAAGCATCGGCTTTGGTGGTCACACCAAAAGATTACTGGCGGGAGCCGGACATTTTTGCCTCTCTTTCCTGCGTCACCATGATTGCAGATGTGGAAGTTGATCTGGATCCGGTTCGGCGGTTGAATTTATGGAAAAAACTTCTTGCAGCAGGCACTTCGGAACCTTGTGGGCGGTAACCCGCCAGTTCTGCAGCCTTACTGGGCGTTAGTCACCTTTATCTCAAGAATCATCGCGTATTTTTCTGTTGGCAAAATACAAAGGTTTGTGGAAATCGGTGCGAAATGCCGGGATTTCCATCAAGCAGAATTCCCACAAGTACATGCTTCAGGCCCCTGAAAGGGGCGTCCGTATTGCATGGGCGGGCTGCAGTTGCATACAATATAAGTAGATACCCTACTTTTCCGCCGACCCATTCGCACGGGGTCAAACTAAAGAAAAATAAGTACCCGCCGATTCAATGTGCAGACGAAATCAGGCAAGAAACTTACTATGGAGATTCGAGGACTATGAACCAGCCAAGTAATCAAACAGGAGCAAACAATACGTTCTCCTCGCAACCGGCGTCGCAGACGAATCCGTTTACGGCGGACCTGAAGGGGGAGTTCACCAGTAACTTCGGCACAAATACAAATGCCGTCTCTCAGATTTTTAAAGAGGGAGGCTTTGTATCCAACAATCGCACCAAATATATGATTATTGGTGGGGTTGTTTTGGTTGTGCTCGTCATTGCCGGATTCATGCTGATGGGTGGCGAAGGCGGCACTGATGAATTCGCAGATGATAGTGCCGCTGGTGAGGAAGGTACGAAGACCGATGAGGACGCCGCAGAGGGCGATGAGGCGACCGCCGATGCTGATGCCGATGGCGACGCGGCGAAAGACCCGGCAGCAGATGGCAAATCCGATGCAACGGCCGATGCTGCCGCGACCACCGATGCCACGTCTGCTGCTTCAGCTACAACTGACGCCAGCGCCAAGACCGCTGCACAGACGGCCGCTCCGGCTGCAACGGGCTCCATTGCTCTGACTTCACCGGAAAGCGGCGCAAGTGTGTCCTATGATGAGACACAAGGTCCGGCAACTTTTTCATGGAATGGCGATGGCGGTTACATCGTCTTTTCGCGTAAAGCGGACATGACCCCCGAAGTCCTTCGGATTCGGGTTTCAGGAAATTCATACCGTTTCAACCATCCCTGGCCGGGTAACTGGTATTGGAAGGTTGAAAACGACAGTGGAGCGAGTGAGGTTCGGTCCTTTACGGTCAGCGCACCTACCCGCCGCAATATTTCTGTCGCTGCACCTGCTGCTGGAGGTACCGTTGCTGGTACTGGAGGGCAGGTTCAATGGCAGGGTGACAACAGTGTCGCCTTTTATAGAGTCGAGCTTTCGACCGGTGATTGGGCAAACCCACAGTTCCGGTTTGCGACACGCGGAAATTCCGTGCAGCTTCAGGGTGTGACCGCTGGGCAATACCAGATGCGCCTCGGAGCGTTTTCAGAGGTTTCCGGCCGCTGGGAATACACTCAGGCAATGCCGGTCACTGTTCAGTAATTCGGCTCCCAGGAGCTGAAGTTCTCGACTCCGTTATCTCCATATAGTTTAATTCCCGTATTGCACGTGCAATACGGGAATTTTTTTTGGTGCCAATATGAACAAGTCTCTTTTGAACGAGAAAAAAAAGTCGGCTCGTCTTTTTTTCAAAAAGAAGCGAGATGCCTTGCTTCAACCCTACCGGGAGGAAGCATCGCGTAACATTTGCGCGCATGGTTTAAAATGGGTCACATCAGTGCTTGCAGGGAGAGAATCAGTTTCGACAGTCTGTGCCTACCTTCAGACCGGATCAGAAGTGGATTTAATGCAGCTTGTGAAGAACCTCGACTGTCAGGTTGCTATCGGGATGCCACGGGTTGTGGACAAAGTTACGCTGGAATTCAGGATGTGGCGGGCAGGGGATTCCCTGGTGATGAACCGCTTTGGGATACCAGAGCCTTCTGATGCGGCGCCTTTGGCCTCAGTCAACTCGTCGACAATATTTTTTGTTCCTGCGCTGGCTGTGGACCAATCGGGAGTCCGCTTGGGATATGGAGGCGGATACTACGATCGCTTTCTGTCGAAGGTACCCGGTGGCTGTATCAAGGTCGCTGTGACGTTCAATGCAATGATCTGCGAGCGATTGCCAGTCGACAGTCACGACATTCCGATGGATTACATTCTTACAGAACTAGGTGTTCAGAAACTCTGACTCAGGAATCAAACGAGAGTCCGTTTTCGTTTGCACCAATCGTTACGGTCGCTCCATCGGTGATTTTCCCTGAAATCAACGCCCTTCCCAGTTTTGTTTCCAGTTCGTGCTGCAGATACCGCTTAAGCGGGCGTGCTCCATAGGCCGGGTCGTAGGCGGCCTTTGCTATATAGCCAGTTGCTTCATCGCTGATATTGAGTGTGATGTTACGGTCAGCGAGACGCTTGCGGAGATCGTTCGCCAATAGGCTGACAATCTTTTTGATCTGTGGAAGCTGGAGGGGCTTGAATACCACAGTGTCATCGACACGGTTGAGGAATTCCGGGCGGAAATGGCTGCGTAGATCCGCGAGGACTTGCTTGCGTACGCCCTCAGACAGATCGCCGGTTTTATCGATTCCGGTAAGAAGATGCTGAGCTCCGATGTTGCTTGTCATGATGACGACAGTGTTTTTAAAGCTGACAACGCGGCCCTGGTTGTCGGTTAAACGACCATCGTCGAGCAACTGCAACAAAATATTGAAAACATCAGGGTGGGCTTTCTCTATTTCATCGAAGAGAATCACGGAATAAGGCTTCCTCCGGATTGCTTCGGTAAGCTGGCCGCCTTCGTCATATCCAACGTACCCCGGGGGGGCGCCGACCAGCCGGGAAACCGCATGTTTTTCCATATATTCGGACATGTCTATTCGGACAATGTTGTCTTCCGAATCGAATAAACATTCGGCCAGTGCCTTTGCCAGTTCGGTTTTGCCGACGCCGGTTGGTCCCAGGAAAATGAATGACCCTATGGGGCGCCTCGGGTCTTTGATGCCGGCGCGAGCACGGATCACTGCGTCAGCGACCAGCTGGACCGCCTCCTCCTGGCCAACGACGCGCTTGTGCAGAATTTCATCGAGTTTGAGTAACTTCTCCCGTTCTCCTTCAACCAGCCGCTTGACGGGGATACCGGTCCACTTCGCGACAATCTCGCTGATTTCGGTTTCGGTGACTTCTTCGCGGAGCAGCTGGGAGTCGCTCTTCTGTCCACGGATGCGGGACTCCTCTTCCTTTAATTTTGCAGAAAGTTCCGGCAGCTTTCCATGGCGGAGTGTTGCCACTTTTTCCAGATTATACTCGCGTTCGGCGATTTCGATAGCGTGCTTGACGCTCTCAATTTCTGTACGCAGAGCATTGACTTTAGACAACGCCGCCTTCTCATTTTCGTACTGGGTTCGCAAGGATGTTGACTGCTCACGCGCTTCGCCCAGCTCTTTTTGCAGAGATTCGAGCCGGGTTTTGCTCGCGGGGTCCTTTTCTTTTTTTAAGGCGGCCTCTTCTATCTCAAGGCGCATGACGCGCCGCTGAGCCATGTCAAGTTCGGTGGGCAGCGAATCGATTTCAGTTCTGATCATTGCGCTGGCTTCATCCACCAGGTCGATCGCTTTGTCCGGAAGGAATCGATCAGTAATGTATCGGTGAGACAGTGTCGCTGCTGCGACAAGTGAATTGTCGTGAATCTTAACCCCGTGGTGAACTTCGAAGCGTTCCCGCAGGCCCCTGAGAATGGAAATGGTGTCTTCCACCGTCGGTTGATCAACCTGCACCGGCTGGAATCTACGTTCGAGGGCAGGGTCTTTTTCAATGTATTTGCGGTATTCATCGAGGGTTGTTGCGCCAATGCAATGTAGCTCACCCCGTGCCAGCATAGGTTTCAGCATATTGCCTGCATCCATTGCGCCATCGGCTTTTCCGGCTCCTACGATCGTGTGGAGCTCGTCGATAAAGAGAATGATCCTGCCATTGCTGGTTTTAATTTCGTTCAGGACGGCTTTCAGTCGTTCCTCAAACTCGCCGCGATATTTTGCGCCCGCAATCAGCGCACCCATGTCGAGGGCGAATAAGGAACGATCACGAAGGCCTTCGGGGACGTCTCCGCGAACGATCCGGTGCGCCAGACCTTCGACAATCGCGGTTTTCCCAACTCCTGGTTCGCCAATGAGCACCGGGTTGTTTTTAGTCTTTCGGCTGAGGATCCGGATCGCACGACGGATCTCTTCATCGCGACCGATGACAGGATCGAGCTTGCCCTCGCGTGCTGCTGCGACCAGATCACGACCATACTTTTCTAAAGCTGCATAAGTATCCTCGGGGTTTGCGCTCTGAATGCGCTGGTTGCCGCGAACTTCAGTCAGAGCCAATTGAAAATTTCGGGAGTTGATTCCAGTCTCTTTGAAAATCTTCCCTAGTGCCGTCGCTGCACCCTCTTTCAACAATTCCAAAAAAATGTGCTCGACGGACACGTATTCGTCATTCATCTTTCTGGCTTCTTTTTCAGCGCCGACGAGCAGGCGCGAGAGTTTCTGCGATATAACGATCCGGTCGGCCTGATATCCCGGCCCGGAAGTGGTGGGGCGCCGATCAAGCTCGCTCTGAACGCGCGCTTTCAGTGTGGTCGGGGTTACATCCATGCGTTGCAGCAGCTTCGGTATCAGGCCGCCTTCCTGGTCGAGGAGGGCGATCGCCAGATGCTCGTTGTCAACTTCCTGATGTCCTGCAGAAATGGCCAGAGTTTGAGCCGCCTGCAGCGCCGCCTGAGTTTTTTGTGTGAATTTATTGACATCCATGTGAATCGCCTCCTCTTACAACTGTGGGTCGGCATTGGCGAATGTCAAGGTGCCTGGAATACAAGAGTAGAGGCTGTCCTTTTGATTGATTTCCGGTGAGATGTCATTTTGCATCTTTACTTATTCTTGTTAAGGTGGCGCCAAAGGAGACGCAAAATGCAGTCAAATCCGTATTCTATATCCAGATCCCAAGCCCTATTCGCCGCCGCGTCCCAAGTCATTCCCGGTGGAGTGAATAGTCCGGTGAGGGCTTTTAAATCCGTTGGTGGGTCCCCGGTTTTTATAAAAAAAGCCGAAGGGGCATACATGTGGGACGAAGATGGAAATCGCTACATCGATTACATCAATAGCTGGGGGCCAACCATCGTTGGGCATGCTCACCCTGAAGTGATCAAGGCGATTTGCGATGCAGCGGCCAACGGGCTGACGTTTGGTGCTCCTACTGCCCGTGAGACGGAACTGGCGCAGAAGCTGACGAAAGCACTCCCGGGAATGGATATGGTGCGCCTGGTTAGCAGTGGCACAGAAGCCTGCATGGCAGCGCTGCGGGTGGCGCGGGGGTTCACGAAAAGAACCAAGATTATTAAATTTGACGGCTGCTACCATGGCCACGCCGACATGCTTTTGGTAAAGGCCGGCTCCGGCGTCGCGACGCTCGGGTTGTCCGGAAGTCCGGGCGTTCCGGATGATGCCGCGCAGCACACGCTGACAGTTCAATTCAACGACCTTGTGGGCGTTGAGGAGGTATTTCGCACGTGGCGTAATGAAATTGCGGCGGTTATTTTGGAGCCAATTATCGGTAATGCGGGGTTCATCCGTCCGGAAAAAGGCTTTTTAAAGGGTTTGCGGGATCTATGCTCTGCCCATGGTGCTGTTTTAATATTCGATGAGGTCATGACCGGCTTTAGAGCTCATTGGGGCGGAGTTCAAATCCTGGAAGGAATTCGTCCGGATATGACCGTACTTGGCAAGGTCATTGGTGGTGGATTACCTCTCGCTGCTTATGGGGGGCGTCGAGACATCATGGAGATGGTGGCGCCTGCAGGGCCGGTCTATCAGGCGGGTACTCTTTCGGGTAACCCCCTGGCGACGGCTGCAGGGTTGAAGACACTGGAGATCATGTCAAGACCGGGGTTTTTCGAGGGACTGCGACAAAAAACCTCGCGTCTTATCAGCGGCTTAACGGAACGTGCTGCCGCAGCTAAAATTCCCTTTATTGCTGATTACGAAGGTGGCATGTTTGGCCTCTTCTTTTGCCGCGGACCCGTCAGGTCTTATGCTGAGGCGAAGGGCTGTGATGCGGAGAGGTTTGGAACGTTCTTCCGAGGAATGCTTGAGCGAGGCATTTATCTTGCGCCATCTGCTTTTGAGGCAGGATTTGTGTCTGCGGCACACACTGATGCCGATATCGATGCCACGTTAAGTGCTGCTGAGGTTGAATTTAGAAAAATGAAGTCCTGAATGTGAGCCAGTCAGATGCTAATTGAAAAGAAGAACGACCCTCGCGTGAACATGGGGTGGATTCCATATTGGAACCTCGTGCCGCTCAAAGCGGAAATTAAGAGAGCCTTTGGCGCGACTGTTCAGTTTTCAAATGGTCATCCAAGCACCGTAAACCGCTGGTTGGCAGAGGCTGCGGTGGATATCGCTCCTTGCTCTAGTATCTGTCTGGTGCAGAATCCGCAGTTTAACATTGCCGCTCCCATCGGAGTAGCTGCCGATGGAGCTGTTCAAAGTGTTTTTCTCGGGTTCACAAAGGATCAGCTGGATTTTTTAGACCTCATCAAATCGCGCAATGCGAGCCTGCAGGAGATTTTTCGGCATTCACTGACATCATTTCCTGAAGATCCACGTCGCGCTTCACAGTTTATCTGGCAAAATGCTGCGGCAGGTGCGGATTCTTTGAGTATTGCTGGAGTACTTCCGCTCAACCTGACACCAAACTCCGCCACGAGTGTGATGCTTTCGCGGCTGCTGTATCGGCTCTGGTTCGGAGAGACGGCTTTGGAGCAGAATGTTTCCGGTGCTAACTCAGCGTCGGGGAATAAAGCTGTCGATTTGCTGATCGGCGACGAGGCCCTGCTGAGACGTTCTCACTATGCTGAGGTCATCGACCTTGGGCAGATTTGGAAAGATTTAACCGGACTGCCGTTTGTTTTTGCGGTTTGTCAATCAGTCCGCCCATTGTCGTCGTCAAACATCCGCATGTTGAGTGATGCGGCTGATCTCGCTCAGGCTCGGATGCGAATCGAACCCAGCGACTACCTGCCAGATCTGGCGACGAATGGAATAGAGGGCCGCTCTGTAGATTTGCCCGCCTATTGGAAAGTCATTCAATACCGTCTGGACTCGGCTCATATGCGGGGTTTAGCGCTGTTTTTCGCTCTTTCCAGGCAAATGATCCAGGCCCCGGCTGATGGGGATCTCGTCGTGAAAATTATGCGGTGGCATGCGGCTGGGCCTCATTGCTGATGACCTTGATTGTCGCCGCAATCATTTTAATGTTTGGACCAGGGAGCCCCTTAAGCCAGCCGCGGACAGATGTCTTGGGGCCACTTCTACATTTCTACGAAACCGTTTCGCATCAGCTTCGGGCAGGAACGCGCATTGTTGCTGGCGGATACGGAGATGAAATATCGATAGCGAACGCCCGGACCCGAATTTTGGGGGGGCTGCGTCGCGGCTTGAAAATGGTCGAACCGCTGGTGGCCACAATCGAAGCGCTTAAATTGGAAACAGATCAGGTTGAGGCCCAAAGGCGACATCTGCGAGCCTGCTGGTGGCGGTCAACGGTGGTGTGGATGACCTGCGCGATAGGTGTGTGCGGCATAACCTGGGCAATTCCTGCGCCCGATTTGAAGGAGTTGGGGAAGGGCATGGGGTCGGGGACGGGGCCGGACACTTGGTTGGGAGCCACGTTGAACTGCATATTGGGATTGGTCGGTGGGGTCGGTCTGGCCGCGCCGGCTTTTGTCAGATCTCTGGACTCTGGCAGCTGGTGGGTCAAAGGATCGGTTCTCGTTGGGGCCGCAAGGGATTGGATGGACTGCATTGTTGCTGATCAGCCAGTCGGCTGCTTCGCGCACGATTTGACTTACAGTAGTTTGTGGCAAATCCAGTGGCGTGATGGTGTTTCAACAAGAAAATGCCGGCTTGGGTATCTGCGCGATTTTGCCATGCAGCGTCGGCTGGAGACCGTAAAAAAACGTGATTCGATTAATTTGATAACGCCCTTCATTGAGCTGATAGCATGGGGCGTTGCGGTCCTGTGTTTGCTTGGTCCGTCGATTGCCGCGATCCTTACTCCGGAAGGTTCTGCTCCATAACCTTTTTCATCATGTCTGCTGTTGATTTGTCTTCAGGACCGATGGCAATGAGGCAAGTGTGCTGCCTGCGGAACAATTCCTGACATGTCTTTCTGACTGTATCCGCCGTAACGACCTGGAGCCGATTTGATACAAGAGCCAGTGATGGATCACGCTGATTCCCAACCATCCAGGCGAGACGAAATCCCATACCGGCAGGGTCATGGGGCAGTATTTCCAGGTCACTGGTCGTGCGTCTGATCGCTCGCTCTACCTCGGAGGGCTTCGGGCCGTTTTGAGCTATATCACAAAGAATTTTCAACAGCTCTTCCAGAAAAATCTTGAAATTGTCCATGCCCACTGCGGCAGTTACGTTAAGGGACCCTACATCGGTATACATCGTGGTATCGGCACTGATATCGTAAACAAGACCAAGTTCTTCCCGCAGCCGGCATGAAAGCCGGGAACTGAATCCGTCGCCGAGAATCCTTGTAATGATCTCGTATGTGGCTGACTTTTCGGACCAAAGTCCCTCGCACTCGAAACTGAGCTGTACCTGATATTCATTGTCGGTATTGTTGACGATTGTTGAAACGGGACCTTTAAATGCCGCAGGTGACGGAGGGCGTTCCAGTGAACTGCCCTTAAATTTTGACCGGTGCTGTGAAAATTCCTTCGCTAGCTGATCCATGTAGGCGGGGACGTCTGCGACCTCGCCACCAACGGTGCAGACCGTCATGTTGACGGGAATATAAGTGCGATCCCGGTATGCGGTCAGGTCCGCCAGAGTTAATGAGTTAATGGAGTGCTCTGTACCGAGGATAAGTGAGGAAATAGGGTTGCCACGCCACATGTGTGTCGCTGACTGGAAGGCGAGGTCTGTAGAGTTGCCAAACTCGTTCAATTCGCCCTGGAGCTCACGCAGGATGACTTGTCGTTCGATGTCCATGTCCAGAAACAATGGATTTTCAAGCGCTTCAGCTAAAGCGGCGATAGCGGGGGTGAGGTTGCTGATGGTTCCGAGATACCAATATTCAGTGTGCTCCGGACCGGTCGCCGCGTTCCACTCACCGCCCAACCACTCAAGAGACTCGGCTAATTGCCGGAATGTGGGATGGGCTTGGGATCCCCGAAACATCATGTGTTCAAGAAAATGAGAAATGCCCATTTGCGAAGTGGACTCGTAGCGGGACCCGGTGCGGATCACAACACCTGCGTACGCGCGACGATCGCCGGGCAATGGAACATGGATCGCCGTGATGCCATTGGGAAGCTGCAGGTGTTTCATGACAGACGCAAAACCAAATTTTTCGCGAGTTCTTCCATATTGGTGCGCGCGGGACCAGAGGGAAAGACAGAAAGTGCGTTGATAGCTTCGTTTGTGAAGGCGGCGGCTCTTTCGATCGTCATTTCATCTGTGCGGTACTGGGTGACCAGTGCAGAAATCCATTTAACGGCGTCCGGGTGCAGTCGCGAGTCGCCATTTTGCTGAAGCAGCGCAGTCAGTCTGGACCGCTCCTCCTTCGTCGCGAGATTGCGGGCGAGCAATAGGGGAAGCGTTAATTTTCCTTCACTGATATCACTGCAGGATTTTTTTCCAAACAGCTCGGTAGCGCCGACATAGTCCAGAGCATCGTCGGTCAGTTGAAAGGCGATACCCACGGCGCGACCAAAAGTCTCTAATGCCTGCTTTTCCTCGCTGGTCGCTCCAGCCAAAATTCCTGCAGAGCGGCAGGCGGTTCCGATCAGCGCCGCTGTTTTGCATTCGATGATTCGAAAATAGCGATCTTCGCTCATATCGGGATTGAAGATATTTTCTAGCTGGAGGAGTTCACCCTCGCTCATATAGCGGATTGAACGTGCAAATCCTTCGACCAATTCCTGGCTTCCCGTTGCTGCCATCATTTCCGATGCCCGCGCGTATATCAGGTCGCCGACCAGCACTGCAGTTTCGCTGCCCCAGACACTATGAGCCGTGGGTTTGTTTCTACGCATTGGGCTGTTATCGACCACATCGTCGTGCAGCAGGCTCGCAGTATGAACGAGCTCGGAAACGGCCCCGATGGGCATAAGATGCTCCCCCGCATACCCCAGCAGGCGGCAGGCGAAGAAATAGAGCGCCGGGCGAATACGCTTGCCGCCAGATCCAAAGGCGTGTCGGACGACGGCGGCGGCTGTGTTGGATTCCGTTGGTATATAACCGGGCAGCAGGCCGTTTAAACGGCGCAAATCTTCAGAAACTGGCTGCAGGGCGGCTTCGATGAGTCTTGCTTGAAGTGGCTTTTCCGGCAAAGGAGCAGGGTTGTTTTCATGGGGTTCAGGACGCAAGCACCGCTCCACGGGAACGAAAGGTGTTTTATAAGGCAACAAAATCACAGAACATTTTGCGATGGTCTTACGTTCTCAGCTGTGATATATGTCAGCGCTCTTTTGCTCGGGTGCCTAGATGTCTTCAAAGTCTTGTCCTTCAACAGCTACAGCTGTCGTTCACGCTGATTCGAACAGGCAATCCGGGGAGGGGGTTTTCATCCTCCCAAAGCGGCGTAGTTCAAATACCTAATAGGGGTGCCCTATGGCAAGCCGATTGTCGGACGAATCTCTCAAGGAAATATACGAGTCAGGTACACAGGGCCTTCTTTGGCTCCAGGGGACTGCCCAGGACGTGGTGGCTGGCCCTCTGGACCTGGAGGTACTTCTGGATGCTGAGGACCCGGCCGAGGCTGTGGCTGCGGTTGAACCCACGCAAATGTACCATGCGCTGGTAAAAGCCGGTCCGGAGGACTCGCTCAGCCTGATTCCTCTTTTAACTCCGGAACAGTTCGTAAAGATTGTGGATTATGAAGGCTGGGACCGGGATCGCCTTAGCCTTGGGGCTGCCCTCCGTTGGCTTGATGCCTGCCGTTCTGTGTCCAAAGAGGAGCTATTTAGGAAGTATTCCTGCCTGGAAGAAGAGGTGCAGACCGGCCTATTAGGTCCCTACGTGGATTTCATCGAAGAAGATCAGTATGAGCTGCTGCCGCAGTCTGAGCAGGACACCTTCCAGCAGTTGCCCTGTCGGACAGCCTGGTGGCGCATTAAAACAGACGATCCTGCACTTCGGGGGGTGATTGAAGATTTGGTTGAAGGGGGACTCGAAACGAACCTCCCCTACACATACTCTTTACTTGCCCATGCTGCCTACTTGCCCCCTAACGAACAGGAGGACATGGCCCGGCAGTTTCGCAACGCGAGGCTGGAAGAAGACGGTTTCATTCCATTCGAAGATGCCCTGGAAATCTTCCGCCGTGTCGATCCTTCTCCCCTCGCGCGCCGCTTAGGATATGTCGATGGCCGGGATTGCCTTGCCCAGACCCTGGGAGCAGGCGCAGTCGGGCTGAGTGCGCACGAAGCTTCAAATGATTTTTTTGCTGAAGTTATAAAGGCGTCTCGCGAACAGGGCGCAGAGGGTGATCAGCTGGATCTACCTTCGCTTCAGCAGACCGTCGCCCATCTGGTCAACACCGTATGCAGCGCTTTGCAGATCACACCTGAAAACGAGGAAGCGATCAAATTGGTCATGGCGCAGGTTAAGGGTTTGATTGGCACCGCCCTGGATATTCTCAGCGGTTCGGATCGTCATCGCGCTGTCCGCCTTTTTGCGACGATACCTTCCATGGAGCTTTTTCAATTCACGGTAGGACTTGTGGACATCGTACGTGGTGATGCCATTGCAGCGATGCGTCACGCGGCCATCCCGGCGGCTGACAAAATCGAGCGCCTATGGCAGTCCCGACGCTTTGGAGCGTTGCTTTTCTGCATCGACACCGAACTTCTGGAAACGGTTGGTTTTGAATCCGCCGAAATGCTGAAAGGTCTCTTCAACCGCTTCCCCATGCGCCCAGTCAGTCAGCGGTTTCTTCCGGATGGCGATCGACGCATCGTGTTCGGCAACCTCAAAAGTCGCGCCGACCTCCTTCAGCTGTCTCAGGAAGCAGCTCAGATCGAATCAAAGTGGAGCAAACAACAATGACCCTTACCAATGATGCAAACGAAATTTATTCCGCTGTCGACTGTAGTGCGATCGTCACCTTGATGACGCGAAAATATGCTGCTTGGATCGGCGAGCGGCAGTTTGCTGCTGACATTGCTTATGAGAACGGATTTGTTCGGGTAACGATCACTCTTCGCGACAGTGATGGCGCATTCGTTTATCCTGTCGAAGGGCGGATTCAGACGACAGCTCAGGACCTTGGCGCACAGGAAGGTGCGGAGATTCTAATCGATTTTATCGATGGTTATTTTGAGGAATATCTGAAGAGTGGTGGAGACACCTATTTGCCCATCGATTGGGCGGAATATTCTTTCGAGGAAAAAAATCTTCAGGTGCGTGGCCAGATCTTCAATGAAAAATTAGAGAAAATGGCCGATGAATTCCTGGCAGGCGGACGGCAGAACTGGATGTAGCCTGAGGTGGCTGGATTTCGCACCAGATCCCCGCTAACTGACCGCCTGCAAAGGGGTCGCTCCCAGAGAAAATTGCTTGATTTCGCTGCCATCGTGGTAGCAGACGCGATTCCGTCCGCCATGTTTTGAAGCGTATAGCGCCTCATCTGCGCGGGCGATGGCGGCATGAGCGTCTTCGGATTCGATGCGAATCTGCGCCACACCGCAACTGATCGTGACAGGAATGATTTTCCCTTCAAAAATAAACTTGGTCTCCGCAATGGATTTTCTCATCTTTTCAGCAGCGGTCAATGCTCCCTCTTTGGGGGTTGCCGGGAGGATGACCAGGAATTCTTCGCCGCCGTAGCGACACACTACGTCCGTCTTGCGGAAGCATTTTTGCATGATCTCTGCGACGGTTTTGATGACATAGTCGCCCGCCGGGTGTCCGTAGACGTCGTTAACCTTTTTGAAGTGGTCGATGTCGCCCATCAGGACTGATATCTTGCGCTGCTCGCTGTTTTCCGGCATGGCATTGAGGGTGTTCAGGTGATTTGGAAGATACTCTTCAAAATGATTGCGATTCAGCAGTCCCGTCAGCGGGTCCGTAATTGATTTTCTGGCTTTATCTTTGTACTTGCCCTGAAGCGCTGCTTCAGCAGTGGCATCCCGCACAAGGATGAAAGCGCCGTGGCAGACGCTGTTTTCGATAAATGGATAATAGCCAATAATCAGGTTGAGGTCGGTTTTTCCGGCAGCGTGACCTGCGACTTCATCAAGCCGTGTGGGGCTTGGCTTTTCCAGAAGAGACTTCACCGTCAGCCGTCGGCCGTCAATCTCGAATTGGATGAGGTCATCCATTGAGGCGGCTTTCAGGATCTGCTTGGTCTTTTGTCCGACTAGCTGGGAAAACAGAGCATTCGATTTTACGACGCGACCGCTCTCATCTACGACCGCGTATGCGTCAAGCATGGCCTTCGAAAAGTGTTCGAAAGTCTTGAACAGATCGAGAACGACCGCAGTAGCTTTGGTGTCCGCCGCGTCATTCGACTGTTTGTCGTTTTTTTCAGAGCTTTCTGTCATGTGCTCTTTCAGCCAGCATCCAGCCAGGCGAAAAATTCGTCTTCCATCTCTTCCATTTCCATTGGTTTCTTGCACTTTTCGCAGTGAACTGGTGGCAGTCCGGCGGAAATGCTCTTAGGAAGATTTCGTCCTTCTTCGAAGAGCGTCCACTGCTGGTGATCGCAGGACTCGCAAGAGTACGATGCGTAAACTGATTTGATATGCGAGTTGCCGCGAAAATTAGGAATCATATTAATTTGCGATACGATTTCAGGCGTGCATTCTTCAAAGGTGATTTTGCGACCTTTTTCAACGTCGCGAAGGAAGTTAATCCAGGCTCGAACTCCGCAGCTGTTCACGTACTCTACCTGTTTGAAATTGAACACCAACTGGGGGCTCAATTTGCTGACAAGGGAGGCAAAGTGAACTTCGGCGTCTTCGTTGATAGGGCCAGTGAAAGTGACGTGTTCCCAGTCGCCCTTTTTCTCGATCTGAATATTTATGCTCATCGGCGGCATGTCCCCTGGTTCAGAAGATTTCAAGGGATCCATCGGCAGATAAAACGAACCCTTGAGGGGACGCCGTCTGCTTTAGGCGAGATAAAAATGCAACACCCTGAAATAAATGGGATATTTGCGATTGCGGCCGGCGCCAGCGAATGCTTTCGCTGGGCCGGTCAATCCAATGAGGGGAAGAGGGTCAATTGATGGCTAAGTAGGGATAGCCTTTACTGAATTTAACCAGGCTCTCCATGATTTTCTCGCCGCTTTCCTGAGTCAGAGCGCCTGACTCGATCTGGCGATTAAGCTGCTCCTGGTAGCTCGCGTACATTTCTTTCATGTCGTAGTTGCGGCTTTCAAGGAGCTCATTGATAGGATCGCCCTGAGTCAGCTTCGAGATGGACCAGTCGCCGTCTTCACTGAAAATAACTTCGACTTCATGGATGGCACCGAAAAGATTGTGTTCGTTTGCCAGGCTTTCCTGATAGGCCCCGACCAGGAAGAACCCGATGTCGTAGGGTGTGCCGTCGACCGGCGGATGCAGATCGAGCACAGTCTTCACATCAGCCCGGTCAATAAACGTCGTCAGGCAACCATCAGAGTCACAGGTGATGTCAACAATCGTAGCCTTCAGAAGTGGCTTCTCATCATGACGGGCCAGAGGCATGACAGGGAAGAGTTGCTCAATCGCCCATGAGTCGGGAATGGACTGAAATATCGAAAAATTCGCCAGGTACTTGCTTACCATCACTTTCTGAAGGTTTTCGAATTCCTCAAGCTGATGTCTTTGAAACGAAGAATAATAGAGCGCTTTGCGGCAAATCCTGTGGAAGAGCTCTTCGGCCAATGACCGATCCTTCAGGTGTAGGTAGCCAAGGTTAAACAGAGTGAAAAGCTCTTCCTGATATTCGACGGCGTCGTGGTAATACTCGACGTAATTTTTGCGGTTCATGTTGTCGAGAATGTATTTCATCTCGTTAAGGCCTTTGTGGAGCTTCGGGTCGGCGGTCTCCACCTGGAAGTCAACGGTGCTTTCCATGACCTCTTCGCCCTGAACTTCGCGAATGTCGGTGACCACTACCGAATGGTAGGCGGCGATGACGCGGCCGGACTCCGTGACAATCGTGGGGTGAGGAACGTTTTCATTGTTACAGACCTCGCCAAGCACGTAGATGGCGTCGTTGGCGAATTCCTGAAGTGAATAGTTTGCTGAAGACTCGAAGGATGTTTTTGATCCATCATAATCCACGCCGACGCCGCCACCAATATTGAGGTAGCGCGGCTTGAAACCCATTTTGCAGACTTTACTATAGACGCGGGATGCTTCCTTGATGGCGTTTTTGAATCGCTTGATTTCTGTGATCTGCGAACCGACGTGAAAGTGGAGCATCGCCAACTTTTGAGAGAGATTGGCTTCTTCAAGCATTTGCAGGCAATTCAGAACTTCAAAAGTAGTCAGGCCGAATTTTGAGGATTCACCAGAGGATTTTTCCCACTTGCCGGCGCCGCGACTGTACAGGCGTACCCTGAGGCCGATTTCGGGGCAGAATTTGGGATCGTCCTTCTTCGCCTGATCGATAATGCATTGGAGTTCGTCCGGACCTTCGACAACAATGACGACGTTCTTCCCCATGGCGGCAGCGCCGAATCCAAGTTCAATGAATTCGCGGTCTTTAAAGCCATTGCATACCATCAAGGCCTTTTCCGGAAGCTTGTAGGAAAGGGCCGCGATAAATTCTGTTTTGGACCCGACTTCCAGACCGTAATCGTGTGCATGCCCGGCCTTCACGACGGCGTCGATAAATTCGCGGCGCTGGTTAACCTTGAACGGAAACACGCCCACATGGCGACCGGCATAACTGGCGTCGGTAATCGCATTGCGGAAGGCCGTATGCATACGCTCGAGCTGGCCTTCAATGACTTGTGGAAAGCGAACAATCAGTGGCGTGCGAAGTCCCTGCTTACGGCACTGATCCATGACCGCAGGCAGAGAGACGCTGAGGTGTTCTTCGCCGGTGGGATGGCACACAACATGACCTTCGTCGTTGATTCCGAAATATCCTGCACCCCAATCGTCGATTCCGTACAGTTCGCGTGCCTCTTGAATTTGGCGAATATTCATTTTTCGGATCCCTTTATTTTATGGCTGCCGGGAATCTGCAAAACTAAGTTAACTGCAAAAAATTACAAGTGCAAAGTGCCCTCCGGGCGGGTAGGCTCAAACCCGCCTCCAGCAAGGGGGCGGCAACCTTCAGAGAGGCAACTGGAACGTGGCGGGCGCTGGTCTAAAACTAACCTCAGGATGGGCGGCGGGGATGAAGCTCCAGGTTCCCGCGCCCGGAAAATCCGACTTAGAGACGCGGCCGACCGGCGGCAAAGTGCGGGCGGCCGTTTTAAATATGCTGCAGGAGCGGCTTGAGGGTGCAAGGGTTCTCGATCTCTTTGCGGGGTCTGGCGCGGTAGGACTCGAGATGGTGAGCCGGGGGGCCGGGGGCGCGACGTTGGTTGAGGCCGGAAGAGCGGCACTCGGATGTCTGAATTCTAATGTAACCGAGCTTTGCCGCCGGGCCGCAGCACAGGGTTTACCAAAACCAGCGGTCACTGTGATTTCAGGGACCGTGGAAAGTGCTCTCGATCGTCTGACGGGCACCGCCAAGGGGCAATTCGACATTGTTTGGGCAGACCCTCCTTATCGGGATGTGCCGGGTTTAGTGGTGAAACTTCATGCGGCAGCGGCGGTTTTGCTGGCTCCGGAAGGGTGGTTGGTCCTGGAGTGCTCTGGTGAGGATCGGGGCGGGGATGATCCGACCCTCAAGATCGACCTTGACCTGGTTGGTCCGGGCTGGGAGTCTCGCAGAGACCGGATTTATGGCAAGACACGCATCCTCGTGCGCGAGTATTTGCCTCAGGAATGAAGCCAGAATAGGTGAGCGTTATGGCTACTAAGAGCAATCTAAAGACGGCAATTTATGCGGGTAGTTTCGATCCGATTACCTACGGTCATATAGATGTGATTCAACGGGCCGCGCGTGTATTCGACAGGGTCATCGTGGCGATAGGATCCAGCCAAAGCAAGAAACCTCTGTTTACCGATCGGGAACGTATAGATTTGGTAGTTAGCGCCTGTAAAAAAATTTCCGGAGTGGAAGTCAGCGTATTTTCAGGCCTGGCGGTGGAGTTTGCAAAAAAGGCGGGTGCAGTGTGCCTCATTCGTGGGTTACGCACGGAAGTCGATTTCACTTACGAGATGCAAATGGCTTTGATGAACCGATCATTAGCGCCCAAATTGGAAACGATGTTCGTGCCTACCGCCCAGGAATTTGGACATGTTTCGTCCTCATTGGTCAAAGAAATCGCCTCCCTGGGGGGAGACACCTCTTCCCTGGTGCCCCCTATAGTTTGTAGAAAACTCGCCGAAAAATTCACCTAGGTATCCTGAAAAATCACGCGGGTATCCAATGGTACGACGGCGTTCAGCAGCGGCCTGTGCGATCGCTGGTTCATTCCTTATAGCGGGAGTGTTCTGGATCACCGTTTTATTTCCAGAAATCGCTCTGGCAGAAGACGGTGAATTGCCTCAGGTACTTTCTCACTCCGAATTGGCGTTTGCGGTTTACCAGGGTGATTCCATTCATTTGGAGATCCTGTTGCGCGGTGAAACGCAGAACATACGGTGGATTAAAAGTGGATCGACCGTGTGCAGAAGCCTGGCTTGCGAGTTTGATTCCAGCGCCTGGGGGTTTGGTACCCATGAAATCATTGCCATCCTGGCAAATGACAAGGGATCGAGAACCCTGACGTGGCGGATTAAAGTGCTGGACCCACCGCCTGGGTACTCTATCGGAAAGGTCGCTCCGGCGTTGGTTGGGGGTGATGTCATTCCACCTGGCCTCGCTGGTGACGACCTCAGGGTCTTTGCGCTTGCGGGCAGGGGGTTTCGTGAAAATGGTCAGTTGTCTGAAGTCATCGGGGATGTCCCTCGCCGGTTGATTGGTACAGAGAGTCTCAAAACACAGGTTGGCGGGATTCTGCAATTTGGTCGCCCGGGAAAGGATGAACATATCCTTACTCCCCGTAGCGTCGTGCGCCTGCAGCTGGGAAGCGATGGTGCGCCAGTCGATGGAGCTGCGGTTCGGCGACTAATTTTTCTGGAAAGCGGCTCTGTCCGGTCCCGTAACTTTTCCCGAATTGATCCGGTCTGGGCAGTCGCAGTGGGAGAATGGCTGGAGGTCACAACGGATAGTCGGGGTGACGTGATCGTGACTGCCGTTGAGGGTGACGCCGGGCCATCCATAAAAATCGTTCTGGTTCGCGGAAGGGCGAAAGTCGTGCGGAAAATTCCTGGTGCAAACAGGAACACGGCCGTTGTTTCTGAGGTTTTAGATGCGGGAAAGGAACTTGTGGTTAGAAGTGGTGACCCTGCAGCAAAAATTCAGGAGCCGGATCCTGGGCGGGTGGGGCTATTGGTAGAGCAGACGACTCCGCACTGGGTGCCGGGGCGTTTTAAAAAGCCAAGTGAGAGTTCGGAGCCAGGTACGGGACCCGTTGCGTTTTTGCAGGGTCAGCCACCGGAAGATCTCGCGATGGCGACCAAACAGGCATCCGACCTGCAGAGCCTGAAGGACCAACAGGACCGAATGGGCAGGTCTGGTCCGGGGGGGGATTTTGCGGCAAGTGTTGAAGCCTTTGCTGCAGTGACACCACTCGTTGAAAAAAACAAGGAAGCGGCGCTTCTCCTTGGAAGGGGTCTGTTTCATGTGTATCTGCATCGGGAAGCCGCGCGTTTTTTAAAAATTTCCTGGGATAAATCCCGCAAAGACGACGATCAAAAAAATGCTGCTGAAGCGGCATGGTGGCTTGGAAGAATGGCGATTGCCAATCGCAAGTGGACCAAAGCGGTTTATTGGCTTGGCGAGGCTGCTGACATGGGTTTTTCAGACAGGGAGGGGGTTGCTTATTACAGGGGGCTGGCTGAATACCACCTGGACAATAAACTCGCTGCCCGGAGTTGGTTTACGATCGCACTTTGGCATGAAACCAAACCAGACATCGCCGAGTCCGCCAGGTTCTATTTGCGTGAATTGGAGGAGTCGAGGTTTTTGGCTTTGAGCCTCGGAGTCGGGGCATTTTATGACTCCAATCTGACGCGAGCGCCCAAGGCAGGCGGGTCAGCATTTGGTCTTGATTTTGGCGTGCCCCAGGGACGGGGTTTGACTGCCCTATTCAAGGGGAAGTTTTTTGGCTTCAAAAGCGGCCAATCAGCGATTTCGGCAGGATTTGACACGGACGCCCGTTTTCCCCTCGGCGCGCTACAGATGAATTTTGCCCGGATTCGTCAGGCTGTTGATTTGGACGTCAATCTGGCAATTGGTGAAGAGCCCTGGATCCTCATGAGCTTTCGTCCCTGGTTGGCCGGTGTCTTCGTTGGAACCGGACGGGCAGCGGATGTGGTTGGGACCGATCTGCGAGTAGGTCTGCCTGGAATTTATGGGACTTTCATAGGACTAAATTCACAAAAAAGCGCTGACCCATCACCGCAACGACAGGATGTGCTCGATCCGTACCTATGGCAGGTGACGGGGGCCGTGGATCGATCTTACAGTGTCGAAGAGCTGACTATTGGGGCAAGGCCTATTCAGCTGACGAATCATATGTTCGAGCTGGCCCTGACCCGCGAAACCGTAAGGTGGGTCGAGGACCTTGACGCACAAACTAAAAGTACGGCTACCAAATTTACCAGTGCGTACCTATGGCTTCCTCTGCGCCGGACCGATATCAGAGCTGGCCTGGAGATGCAAAACAGGGAATTCAATGTTCAGCGTAAAGATACCTTGTCGGTCTATGACATTCGCTGGCGATGGTTCTTCACACCGGAGACTTATCAGATCGTGAAATGCTCGTTCGAAAACCAATCCTCAAATGACAGTCGTCGGTCCTTCAACCGGACGGTCGCTGAAACATCTTTGAATATGGATCTTTAATTTCGCACACGCCTTCTCAGTCGGTCACGCACGGGACCCGGCAACGCCGGTTACGCCGGTTACTCCCCGTTCGATGTCTATGAGCCGCACGAAAACACCGCGTATCAATTGATATTATTCTAATGTTATGGACAATTATTTATAACTTTATTAATATCGTTATTAATAATTAATAAGATTATTAAGCGGTAGGAAAAACTCCGCTGTCTGGGAGGGTCCACATGCACAATCACCTGACTCTTGAGAAAGGCAGCCTTTTTAGCGGGTTGAGCTCCATTAACGATAGCGCAACCGCAATTCATTACGACCGCGACCCATCATTTTTTGCGGCGTTTCTGGACCCTTATCTCAAATACTCCACCGGCATTTTTGGGCCTGGTGTCATGGACTTTGAGCAGGCCGCCTTAGCGGCGCTTGATCGATCAATTGAGCTTGCTGGGTGTTCGGCCAAATCCCGGGTTCTCGAAATAGGATCGGGATGGGGTTCGTTAGCGCGTCGGCTTAGCGAGCGCTTTCCAGGGATATCTTACACCAGCGTCAATCCCTCAACCCGTCAAAACATGGTCATCCGCGCCATGATGCCTGACGCTCATTTGATGCAGGGTGATTTTGAAAAGATGACGGGGCTTGCCGGACCGTTTGACGCCATTTTTCTTCTCGGCTCCTTTTGCCACATGAAGGACAAGCCTCTGCTTTTGAACCGACTCGCAAGCCTTTTAACGGACGATGGCTCGCTCGTCATGGAAGATTCGTGGTTTTGTACTACCAGGCTTTATGCGATGCATGCGCAACGACCAGAGACAACTTTTGTTCAACAGGACATCTTTGGCTTTGCTCACATCACCTCGCTCACAGAATTTTTTGCCCAGGCAGATGAAGCAGAGTTGCATCCGACCCAAATGCTGGATACCACCTTAGACTACGCAAAAACGATTGGCGCATGGATGCAAAATTTGCAACGGCTGGACTGTTCCCAGTATCCGTTGCGAGATGCGTATCTAAAATATTTATCTATCGGACAAGCCAGTATGGGGTACACCATCGGGAATTATATTTTTGCCCTTAAGAAAGCTCTTGGGCCAAAAATCAGTGACGTGCTCCGCCTGGCCCGAATGAAGCGCTCGTTCGCAATGATGAGGCATTAATATGCAGATGCTGTGGTTGCCACTTGCGGAAATGATGCAAGGGATTCAGATCCCCGCCGGAGTTTATTTCGAGCAACTAGATGCCGAATCCATCGTGACGATTGTTGAACTCCTTCGCCGATGGTACCCCGATATCGTGGTTGGATCCGAAAGCCGCCACCTTGATCCCATATTCTACCAGTCACAATGCCAATTGCGTGAAATGTCTGAAGACCGGAATATCTACCCGCTTGTCATAAGGACAACGGATACCAAAGAAATTGTCGCGATGATGACTTTGGAAAAAAACCCTGCAGGCCGGCAAATCACTTCGCCAATGGGAGCAGTCGAGCCGTCCAAACGCGGTGTCGGCATCGGTCAGGTGGGGCCTGCCGTATTGGAGAGATTTGGCAGGGCTATCGGTGCTGAAATCGCACTCTATTTTGCCACACTAAAATCGGTGCGCCCTCAATTGAACGCCGAAAAGCATGGCTTTCGCGCGGTTGGCCTCGTTCGAGGCTTCGACGTCGACGCGGTACGTCCGGGTGATCACAAACGGGTTTTTGAAATCTTATATACAAAATACCTCGGCAGCGAGGCAGACGTGGAAATCCCTGCCTGGGAAAATATGACCCCAGCAACCCAGGTGCTGTATTCATTTTTATATGGCAAACACCCAGAGGTTGATCGCAGCAAAGAGGGAAACCAGCTCCCATGAATTTAGTGAAAAAATTTGTCATTTCGGGTGCAGGCAGCGGTATTGGCCGAGCGGTCGCCGTACAGCTAAGTAAAGTGTCGTTTAGCCGCTTGATTCTCATCGATCGAGATCAGCAGGGCCTGGATGAGACTTTAGCGCAACTTCCGGATTCAGACCGAGCAGAACTTATCGTCACAGATCTCACAGAAAACGATGCTCGCTCCATTTTGTCCATGGCGCTGGGAACAACACCAATAGACGGTGTTGTCGCAGCTGCGGGTATTCAGGTCCCGTCGACCATCGAAGATGACAATGCTTGGACCAATCTGTTTGATGGGAATTTCCACGCTACGCGTCGCTTAGTCGAAGTCTGTTTGCCAAATCTTTCGCACCCTTGCGCCAGCTATCGCAATATCATATTGATTTCGTCAGCCATGGCAAAGTACGGGGTGCCCGGCTTTGGTGCCTACTCGGCATCGAAGGCTGCACTAGAGTCCCTGACGCGCTCGTTGGCTGCGGAATACGGCAAGCGCAATATTCTGGTAAACGCCATTGCACCTGGTTGGGTAAACACGCCGATGTTATCCGTGGTCCTGCGTCGACGTAGCAGACTCGAACGAGTTTCTGAACAAGACCTGCTCGACGGCTTGAAGAAAATGGCACCCACGCTCCGAATCAGCGAAGCGGGAGAAATAGCGGCTTTAGTTGCGTTTTTGTTGTCAGGTCAGCAGCAATCAATCAACGGTCAAGTTATACAAATAGACAATGGCATTGGATTAATGCCGCAAGGCTTGTGACGAGGAGCCCGTGAAATGAAGAAGACTATCCAAAAAAAGGCTGAACGGGTTAGATCGTTCGTTAAAACCGGTCTCGTGTTGCCTGCGGCTAAAAAAATGATTGGAGTCAAAACAAGACTGCCAAAAAGACCAGAGTTGGGCGCAGAGATCAAGCCTGACTTCATTGATCTCGAGCAGCATGTCTGCTTTGGTTGCAGCCCTCGCAACACCAAAGGCTTAAAACTCAAATTCTATGCTGCTCATGGCTGGGATCTGGGCTGCCGATGGAACACCGGCGAAGGCCTAGAAAATTACCCAGGAATGATACATGGTGGGATTATCACCACCGTACTCGATGAGCTTGTGGGTCAGGCCATCTTTGCTAAAACCCGTAAGATGCCGGTTTCGCTCAATGCGCAAATCACCTGGCTCAAGGCAGTTAAAACGAATACGGATACCATTGCTGTGTCACGCATCACTGCACAGCATGACGGATTTTATGCAGCAGAGGCCTTTTTGTTCCGCGGCGATGGCCGCGTTGCTGCATTTATCAAAGGTCTCTATATGACCCCAACGCTAAGAGTGTTCCGTCAGATTGCCGAGCTTGATACTTTGCCTGATTTTGCAAATGATTGGTTTGTCCGTGACTAGCAACGGGATCAAAATGCAGCCCTCCGCTCAAATCAACTCCCGCTATTGGAGCTCGGCTTACGAAGCGATGATTTGCCGAATCATGGTTGGTGACCTTGTTCCATTGATCGACGAATTGCCACTGGAAAAAGATCTTACCATTGCTGAACGGTTAGAACTTGAATCTACTATAGAATTTCAGCTCGGAAAGCTCCGTCCTGCGCAGGTAGCGGCGCTATGGCAGCGCGTTTTTTGGGTGATATGGATAAAAGTTCCTGGTGGTCACTTCCTCTTGCGCATGTTGTTGTGGATTTTTTTTGCATTATGCCATTTTGCCGGTTCTCGTCGTGTATTTGATGCCTTGCGTGTAAAATTAGCGCCAGCGGTTGTGCATCATCGCTACAACAATTTTCTCACAGGTTTGTGTTATGCGGCGATATTGAAGTGCGCCGCCGATAAAGCTCACCACTTCCCGGAATCCGCTTATTACCAAACGTTGATCGGTCTGTTTGAATGCCTAAGCGGCCGTTTTGACCTTGGGTTGAAGAACCACCAAGCCGGTTATCAAAGTATTGCAGTGTTACACGAATCAGCGAACGGGCTTAACGTTACTTCGGAAGCACTATTAGAAAGGTACCTGACAATAGGTACGCTAAGATCACTTTACCTCAGCTACTCTGGCAATCACGATGAGGCCTACCGTGGTTATCGCACGGTCACCAAGACTGCGAGTCAGACCCATAGGTACGCTTTTATAGAAATTTTCCTGCACTCGATGAAAATGTTCTCGGACGTCGAAACACTCAATGCAGTTTCGCTTGCTGAAAGCACCATGGCATTGAAGGAGCTAATTGGTACATATTTTAAAGGACTGTTTGCCTTACGTGCTTCCGTTTACGCCAGTCTTATTGCTGCCATTCAAGGAAAGACTCAATTTGCCGGTCACCAGCTAGCTCTTTCGGAGAAGTTTTACTCCGAATCTCTGCCGGCTATCGAAGTCGGACGATACCATTTTTTAAGAGCCATGATTCACCTGGAACTTAATGATCTCCAGGCGGCGTCGAATCATGCTGCAAAGTCCCGCGCCTTTGTATCGGAGGTCCAAGGTGCACAGTTTCATGCCGCTGACGCTCTGCTACTTCACTTAGAACTGCGTCTTAGAATTCGTTTGCGCGAGGGTGGCAAGGCATACTCCGACGCAGAAATCTCAGAAATCAAGGCGCAAATCCGTCGCATTCGTAATGTTGTGCGAGGGTGCCCACTGCAAGCCACTAAATGTCGCGCCTTGCTTACTATGCTTCGGTTCATTCAGGGAGATTTTGTTGGCGTCCGCCAGGCATTGCCTCAGCTTCGTGATGAATGCCAACGCTTTTCATTGAGATTTGGACATGTGTTGCGCGAAATCGACGTACGATCTGCGGGTAATGTGTTGGCGGCGCCAAGCCCTGACGAATCAAGGGCACGTCGCACTGCATCCATCATGGAACAGTTTCAGAAACTTCTGACTGATAAAAACCCCAAGTTAGCCGCGGCTGAGCTTTTTAAAACCATTGTTGGTGGTTCACTCACTGGTATTGCCGAGGAGCCTCGCGGTGTAAAGACATCGATATTTAGCCATCGAATTGACGCAAATAATTCTGAACGTCTGATTATTGCGCTTCCGGGGCTGGAAAGTACTCGTGTTTTTACTGTTTACAACCCGCTGATTGACGTATCTGTGGACCATCAGTCCATGGATCTTTTAGAACTCGCCTGTAACCTTGTTGTCTTTGCTGAAAAGAAGCATTCACTTGACATGGCGGAACGAAATGCTGCGATCGTCAAGACCACTCAGATGCTAGCCCACGATATTCGCAAGCCCTTTAGTCAACTTCAGACGCTCGTCGACTATATTCAGTCATCTCAGGATGCGAATACTCTGGTGCATTGGGCGTCGGTGGCTGCCACAGAAATCAAAGCGTCCATGCATCAGGTACACGCGATGCTTGCGGACCTTATGGAGATCGACGCGCTTTCGGCCATCGTTAAGGAGCCCGTTTCCGTCCAGTCGATCGTGCAAGAGGCGGCCGCTAAGTTTAAATCCAAAGCCATCATAGATTGCCAACATAGTTTGGTCGTGTACGGCGATAGTGCTCGATTAATGCGCGTCATGACGAACATCATAGAAAACGCTGTTCATGCCGGCTGCCGGATGGTCAAAATATCCTCAAAGGATATCAACTTAGCGCTGGAAAACGATCGTGGGGAAATTGAAGTCACGGTTGCTAACGACGGCAAACCCATCCCGGTCGACGTTTTGGATGAGATATTCACACCGTTTTTTTCGTGCGGAAAGCGCGGAGGAACCGGATTGGGTTTAGCTATTGTTCATAAAATCATCACGGCTCATGGCGGTACCATCAAATGTAACTCTAGTGCTGAAGCAACTGAATTTGTGATCCGCCTTCCAGCCATGCTTGCCGGGAACGATTCGCGATGCGTGGAAAACGTTATCGGCGATACCCAACGTCCCGAGGTTCTTATTGTCGATGATGATGTTTTTATTTTAGAAGCATGGCAATCCAAACTTGGTCATAGCCGGAATGTCGCAACTTATTCGAGTCCGGAGTCTTTGCTTCGCTCTTTGAGCCAGGAAGCGCAGCAGTTCTCTCTGGTCCGCTGTATTATCACCGATATGAATTTCGCCCCGGGCGAAATATCTGGACTGGAATTGGCGCGGGTACTGCGTGAAAAAATTAATGCCCCCATACTGATGGCGTCGGACGCAGCCTTACATCATAATGGTGAAGTCGACGCGGTGATTGGCAAAGCCCCCGTAGGGTGGCTGGATTTGCAAAGATATGTTACGAGAAGCTAAAGCGATTTCGGTGAGTCGGATTCCATGACTGTGCATACGGGGTGAAGGCTCCCGCCACTCACATCGCATTGAGAACTTATATCTTACAAACCTGAACAAGGTGAATTGGGTGCGAATACCCCAGGATTAGCGGAGCGAAACGAGGTCCGTTTATGGGCTCGCTTATAGGCTCCAACTGGGCAGAGTATCAGTATCCTAGGCAGAAAACCCGCGACCCATTTCCACCATAAACCTAATTGCACCCGTCACTGCCGGGGCGAAAATCAAAGCTGACGCTCACTCCAGCGATGTCGTAGCTCACGGTAATGCCGGTAGCTGTTTTTTCAGTGGTGCTCAAGTCGCCAGGTGCGCGCCATTTTCCATCGGTGAAGTCCGAAACAGTGAAGACGTTTCCGATTGGATTGTTGAGTTGGATCATCTTTGAAATTTGATTTCCGGAGCATCCCGCGTTGGTGCCACTGTTGTCGCTGAGGCTCAAATTAAGTTTGGTGACTGCCGAATTGAAGACCTTAAAGTCCGTGATTTCGGTGTACGTAGACGTGCTCTTATCCCAGTACATGAATTTGACTTCCGCCTTATCTATTTTGTTCTCCGCATTTATGGTCAATTTCATTGCAGGGATGTAGACAATCGGTTTGCCATCGCTTCCGACTGGTGAGTAGGCAGCCAGATCGTAGGCAGCCACCTGTTTGTCATCGATCAGCAGCTTCCAAATACCTGGCAGGATCGCGCCTTTGTAACCACCGCCACCGAAATTAAAGCCATAGTTGCTTTGGCCAGGTGACCCGCTCATGTAGAATTCGCCGCCACTGCAAGTCACATTGCCGCCATTGGAGGTCTTGGAAAGACCGCTGTTGGTCAAAGGGTTAGTGGCATTGTAGGTCGAGGAGTTTTTTACAAGATCAGAGGGGGGGACAAACTTTAAAACCTTACGCAAGGGATCGGTGTCAGTCGTGCAAATATTGTCAAACGTCGCGGTGGCAGGATCTACGACGTTGAAGTAAAAACCGTAACCGAAGTCACTGTTGTCGCCGCCGGTTGGGGCGTATTTGATGTGAGCTGCCGTTGAAAATTTATTCAGCGTTTCGTCGGCGTTCCCCTTGTATATGAAAAAGGGCTGAATTTGATAATAGACTGAACCATCGCTGCTGGTGTTGGCGTAAACATTTTTCAATCCGCGGGCGATGTTGTCGGTGTTTGCTATTTCTTTGAGCATGGCCAGTTCGAGTCCGAAACTTTTGGCATGGTCGTCGAGCTTGGTTGAAGATACTGCATCGGCTCCGGATAGGGAGACACTGCCAAAATCAAGCTCAGAAATGCTGGCATCGCCAAGCGGCAACTTCATCATTGAATCGCCACCGGAGTCGAGCCCCAGAAAACCAACGATCTGATCAATTTTCTCTGTTTTGGTCGAGTCGATCAGCGCTACGACCCATTCACGAGAATTGGCTGTTTGCTCGCCTTCGGTGAGTCCGGTGGCACCGTTGCCTTGAGGAATTTCAAGGGCCAGGGCTCCCCCTGTGACGGGTGCGCTGACACTGCCCGACACCTGACTGCCGCCTGCACCTGATGACCCCATGGGGAACGCCCTTGATGTGTCTACGTGCTGGTCTTCGAAGCCAATGCCAAGGGCACCGACGATGGCGACTTTTTCCATTGTCCCTCCCTGGGTACCGTTGGGGGGAGTGCCCGGTGTGTTTCCCGGCGTGGGAGTTTCTGAAGAACTAGAGGTCGACTCATCTTCCGTTTTTTTGTCACTGGCGTTGCAGGCGGTCAGAGACAACAACACACTAGCCAACAAAACAGGCAGACGGTTCATGGGGCTTCCTTTGCTAATTTGATTGGACAAGATCCTCTTCGGCAAGAATCCGGAGAAGTTAACTGGGCATTTTTTTCATGGTATTTTGGCTGGCTCGTGACCGTTTGGGTGTCCGAAATCAGGAATCAGATCTTTGATTGGATCATAAATAAGCCAGAGCACCAGTTTCTTTTGGATGTGGTCGCTGGAGTGCTCTTTGAGCAGCGGACCGAGAATGGGTATCGTGCTGAATGCTCCCTGCGTGTCTCTGCCTTTGCCGCTCAAATTAATGGATCCGGCCACGACAAGTTTGCCCGGCTGCATCCGCAGCGTGCCGTTGAGTTCATTTGCCGAGAGGGCGGAGGTATCTCCGCCGGCGGATGAGATTGTCTTGAGGGTCATGGTATAAGTCAGCGTGATGTCATCATGGCCCAGGGAGTCTGGTGAGAGCGAGAGTCGAAATCCATGTTCTTTCCAGCCTTCCCGCCTGGTATCGCCTCCCTTGTCTGTATCAAATTGGACACGAAATTCGCCGCCGCTTTGGGCAGAGGCGGTCGAACCTGTCGTAACAGTAAAGACTGGTGAGGCGATGGTTTTGACTTTCCGTTCAGTAGCCAGGGATGAAAACTCCGGGTGCCATTCCAGCATCGGCCGTTTTTTTCCTTCGTGGAGAAATATAGTTGGTTGAGTGGAGAAGCCTAGTCGGTCGCCAGCAGCTTCCTCTTCCAGAGTCACGAAAGCTCGCAAAATGATGTCCTTTGGTTCCACGACAGCATTGCCAGAGGCTGCGGCCGTGGAGTCTACCGTCTCAGCGACTGGTGCCGTCAGTTTATCGTGCCTGCCGCGATGTGCTTTAGTCTGAGGTAAGACCTCGATAAGCAGCGGCGAGGTCTCGGAGGGGGCGTCACCTGCAACCATCACCAGCCCACTTCTGAGTCCCACGACCTCCCAGGCTTTCCCGCTGATGTGACGCAGAAAAATGATTCCCCGACGCGAAACCTGTACGTCGCGAATCCAGGGTATTTCGACTTCACGGGTGTCGCCAACGACTATTCTGATCTTGCGGTTGTTCGGAGCTGCCTGTGTGACCTCGTTCACAACGCCCCACATCGCAAACACCAAAAAAATGCCGGAAAGGCATTTGATGAAGGACCGAAAATTCCATGCAAATATTTGTGAGCGACAGGGCTTAATAGATTGCTCCGTAATTTACTTTTGGCTCTTGATCACATGGTGGAAGGTTGCTTTGCGCGGACGCAATGTTTAGCTTGCCGGATTCGATACTGCGCAGTGCCTCAGAGAATCGGGAAAGGTCGCTCAGTGGCGCGGAAAAACTGATGTGTGGCTGACGCAGCAAAAGAGTGACGGAACCTTCATAGACGCGGCAGGGAGTTTTCTCTGTGGAGGTCGATAGTAACGCAACGCTTCGAAGTGGCCGGCCTTCGCCGGTTTGTAGTGATGTACCCGGCACCAGCCAATCAAGACCAAGGGTGACTGTGATCGTATCCCGTGGCAGTATCACTCTGGTTGCAGTTTCTTTCCGCGCAGAGGCGCCCGAAAAATAGACCATGGTGCAGCCAAGCAATAGTGCCGACAGGTGCGAAACCAACGGGGGCCAGGTGCCTAATGCCAGGGGCACGGTCCTAGTAGTCATCGCTGTCCTCGTCGATGATTGCTGCAATTTCGGTGCAGTGAGCCGCTATTCCGGAAAGCCTTCCAAGTAAACAAAGTGCGGGTGAGGGGTGCCCACTTTTTTTCCCCGGTGGACTGTGATCACTGCGTGGCGGCAGGCAATGATAGTCCGGGGAAAGTGGCACTGGCGCGTGCCAATATATTGGCGAAGCGATCGAATCGGATAAGCTCAGGTAGGCGCCCAAATCTGCGCAGCGCAGGTTCGCGCCTTCCTTATGCCCCAGCAGATCGTTCAATCGCAAAGTCCCGCGAATGGAAGCGGAGCTAAACCCCGCTGCCCCCGCGAACAAGGCTAGCGCGACAAGCCCCATCGTTAATGTATGGGAGGATCCGGAGCTGGAGTGCATAAGATTTTTTGTGCGAATTGATGGTGCCATGACTCATGGCTACTCGAACAGCATCGAGTCGTTAACCGGCATGGTGGCGGTGTCCGGGAACAGCAAAGCGGGCCGGAAGGACAACCAGCCTGCTATTCGCAAGCGCTGCCGCTCCACGATCCTGCACTGCATGAGCAGGCGCTGGAAGGGCCTCCGCCAGTCATTAAGCCATTGCTATCGAACGGACAGGTACAGTTGTCAGACCCGTCATTAGTTCCAAGGCCGCAATCGAATGAACCTGAAACGTCACACACACCGCCGTTCCAGGTGCCCTGTGAGCAGCTGCAAGCTACTTCAAAGCCACCACCGCTCATAAAGCCATTGTTGTCGGTTGGACAGGTGCAATTGGATTCGCGTTCTCGGTCGCTGATGATGTTTGTGATATCTTGTAAGCTGGTTGGATGTATCCAAGGATGTCCCACACCAGGTAGACGGGCCCGATCCGACGAGACTGCATCCCGATTGCGGCGTTGGCGCCAAGATATTTGGTCGAAACGTCCATCGCGGCGTCATTATCATCAAAGAGTTCTTTGGTGTACACGAAGACATCTTTTTTGACCATTGAGCCCGCACCGACGCCAAATCGAACATAGGGTCCTGTGACCGCTCGATTGTGAAACAGATAATGAACGTTGAGACCGGCCCAACGCGTTTCCTCGGAGCCCATCATGGACAGGGTATCCCGACCTCGGAGTAATCTGAATCCAAGGACCGGTGCTCGAGCTGCTTCGAAGCCTGAAGGATCGCGGCGGCATAAAATTGGGGGCCTCCCCGGTCTTCACAACTAGACATGGTCGGCTACTTCGCGACAATACAATCCGTGCTAATTTCAACGCGGCATTTGAGTCGTGTAACCTCTCGTGGTCGGGGACACATATTGCACGACATACCTTTGCGACTTTGGCATTGATTAGCGAAAGAGACCTTGGGATGGTCCAGGCGGCCCTTGGCCATTCCAGTCAAAAGGTCACCCAAGGGTATGCGAAGGTCGTAGCTTTGCAATCAAGCCGGGTTTCGGGTAATGTTGCGCGGCTTATAGGTATCGGCGGAGCTTCAGGTGAGCTGGACGATCACAAAGGAAAACGCGATCGACAAGCTGGAGGGAGCTAAGCTTCTACTCGCAAACCGTCTGTATACCGACGCCTACGAGGCTGGGTTTTTCGCTATCGAGATCGCCTTGAAGGCGTGGATGCTAAAGGATAACCCCAAATTGGCGAACTCTCGCCAAGGCACCGATGGGCCAACCCCTTGGTTTTCCCACGATATTGATTGGATTCTCCGTAGTTACCCCCGGTTAGATAATGCACTTCGATATGGATGCCCAAGGGTACACAATTTGCTTAGACAATGTAGTGCGGACGCTACCATTTGGAAGCCTTGGAAGCGTTACAGGTACCGGGCCGAGGAATCCGTTGCCCGCACGTATGTTAACATAGCGGAAGGACTGCAGAAATGGATGCTAAGCACTTTGTTGAAGCTTTAGACCCCGCTCTCAAGCGCCGTTTGAAGAATTTTAAAGTCCGCATCCTTCGGGACAATCTCCCGACAAGTGTGTTGTTTTTGGTCACTTCTCCGGAATTCCACGATGTGCCACGGGGTGATCGAATCTACTTCATGGCCGACGTCGTAGAAGAGACTTTTGGGTTACCATTGGAAATCGGTGCTAGTGGTCTTGCATTGACCCCTGACGAGGCCAATGAATTGAAGCCCTGGGAAAACGATGAGTCCTCTGACTGGGATCCTGCTGGTAGATCCGAAGATCCCGCTGCTGCACCGCTGTTCCGAGGATAGTCACGGGTAAATTCACGGGCGAACGCTTCCGCCCAGTCAGTAAAGAAGCGATTCCAATATGTTAGGTTGTGAGCGTAACACCCCTTCCGGGTGCGCCATTTTCCTCTGCAAATCGACATTCACGTGTGCGGATCACCGACCGGTGCCCGGCGCTGACGCAGTTGCTTGCCGTACTACTGTTTACGCAGATTTTTTGTAGCGGTTAACCAGAATG
>Ga0154020_10000094_pt1 | contig 93668 bp, 88 predicted proteins | sample Klosneuvirus_201_FD_109709 | JGI IMG/M metagenome (GOLD analysis project Ga0154020, IMG submission 109709) | Active sludge microbial communities from wastewater, Klosterneuburg, Austria - Klosneuvirus_20160825_MG | ecosystem: Engineered > WWTP > Aerobic digester > Activated sludge | place... | reverse complement strand
CGTCGCCGTCCGACAGACGCTCGATGAGGAGCTTGGGCGGAGGCTGGACAGCCCCCAACATGCCTGAACGTTCTTCGTAATTCACGACGGCAGCCTACCTTAAGAATCGTGCCTAACCGGGTGACCGGTCAAGTCTGGCCTGATCGCGTGGACGGTCAGGTCTGGGAAGATGATACTGCGGCCTGGCTTGACCCCTTCGGTGGCCCGCCCCGGTTCAAGGTCGATGACAGCCGTCAGCCGGGTGCGGCAGTTGGGCTCGACATCGACCTGGACCACGGGGCAGGTCCGACAAACCAGCGACAAACCGATCCCGGCGCCGCCCTGGCCACGATTGACCTGGCCGCTCTGGGCGCGTCGCAGCGAACGAACCAAATCCGAGCGCTTGAGCCGACCGAAGCGATCGACGACCTCGACTGCCAAGCGAATGCCATCGGTGCCGTAGCGGAAGATCACCTTGTCTTCAGCGGGTAGCTCGATGGGGGCGGTGCGGTCGTGAGCGTAGCGGGTTCGCCCCTGCGCATCGACGGGGGCATCGTACATCGCGTTGGTGATCAGCTCATGGACGACCTCGGCCAGGCTGTCCGCCACGCGGCGTGAGATGTTGAGGTGTTCGTTGCAGAGCTTGACCAGCCGGGCCTCGGCGGCGTCGCGTCCTGAAATGTTGGTGATGCTGGCCGAGAACGACTGAGCGCCCCACAGCAGGAAGCCTTGCACGGGCAGCATCGGCTGGCCGCGCAGGAAGGCGGCGATGCTCAGCAGCTCTCCTTCGAGATCGGGGCGGCCCGAGGTGGGCTTGACCCCGAGGACGGCGGCGATGCCAGGATGTTCGAACATCGCGGCGGCATCGACCTCGTCGCCTCCCCCGTAGATCACGCCGACGCAGCGCTTGCCCGCGGGCGGAGTCTTGAGCCCTTCCGCGATGGCTGCCGCAGCGGCGGCTTCCCCGACGACCAGCCACAGACCGATCTGTGGATCGCTATGAAGGATCGGCGCGATGGCGGTGGTCTCGTCTTCGTACGTCTTGACGGTGTAGCCGGCGCTGACCAGGAGCCTGGCCAGCCTCTTGCCGGTGCTGCGGTTGCGTTCAACGATGATGGCCACTGCGCGCTCACGCGGCTCGCTGCGTGGTCGCGTTCCCGTCCCCGGTCCAAGGTGTGCATGACCCATGGCGATCGCCCGTTCATTACCCATGTGGTTGCAGAGTTGGCTTGCCGTGCTCCCATCGTCCTCGTGCTTCTCGTGATGCGATGCACAAAAGCCTAAGACCACATGGTAAAGTGCTTGGCTACGGTCTGTCGATACGCTGCTTCGCAAGTTCTGCTTGCCCACAAGTCCTCACGTTGGGCATGAACCCGCGTAGACAGGATGGCGACGGGCTGATAAGGTCTGGAGTAATTTTGGGCGCAATGGACTCCGCAGCCGACAAACTTGATCCAGGGACTCCGGAAAACCCGCAGCCATTTGGCAAGTACCTGCTGCTTGGGCTGATCGCGCGTGGTGGCATGGCCGAGGTCTATCGCGGTCGGAGCCGGCAGAGTGGTGGTCGGCTCTATGCCATCAAGTGCATGCGCTCCCAACTGGCCAAGGAAGCTCGCTTCGTCGAGATGTTCGTGCGCGAGGGCAAGCTGGCCGTGCTGCTCAGCCACGACAACATCGTTCGCACCTTCGAGATCGGGCGGACCGAGGGTCGCTACTTTATCGCGATGGAGTACATCGGCGGCAAGGATCTGACGCAGATTCTCCGTCGCTGCCAAGAGACCAGCTCGCGGATTCCGCTTCCCCACGCTTGCTACATCGCGGCCAAGATGAGCGAAGGTCTTCACCACGCTCATACCCTCAACGATGTCGATGGCAAGCCGCTGGCGATCGTGAATCGCGATGTTTCCCCGTCGAACGTGCGGATTGGCTGGGATGGGAGCGTCAAGCTGCTCGACTTCGGAATCGCGCAGGCGATGGTCAAGTTCACGTCGGAAATTGGTGTGCTCAAGGGCAAGTTCAGTTATATGTCGCCCGAGCAGATTCGCGGCATGCCGGTGGATGCGAGGACCGATGTGTTCTCGACGGGGATTATCCTCCACGAGATGCTGACGACCGAGAAGCTGTTCCGCGGCGATACCGAGTTTCAGCTGATGGAGCGGGTCCGCAACGCCGAGGTCTTGCCGCCGTCGAAGTTCAACCGCCGGGTGCCCGAAGCGCTCGATCGGATTGTCATGAAGGCACTGGCTCGCGATGTCGCGGATCGCTACGGATCGGCGCTGGAGCTGGCGACGGATCTTCATGCGTTTTTGGCTCCCTATCGGTTTGATCCGAAGGAGATTGTCGAGCACGAGCGCTCGCTGTTCCGGGCCGACTACGACGCCGAAATGGCCGAGATCGCGGCCTGTCAACGGGCGGAGCTGCCGACCGGTGGGGACCGCGATGCGTCGATGGTGATGACCGCGGTGGTGGGGCCGGGCGCAGCTAGCTCGGTGCAGCTGATTACGCAGCGCCCATCCGATGAACGCCTGGCGAAGCTGGTGAGCGAAACAGCGCCCTCGCAACAGAGTGGCGGAGAGCCGGTCGCGATTCCGCCGCCAGGGAATGTTCCGGAAGTGACGCAGCCGACCAATCCTGCGGGTCCGAAGGGACTGTGGGCGCGCCTTCGTGGTCGCTGGGGCAAGCCCGAGTAAGGCGACTCCGCAGAAGTAGTTTGATGACGCGATGAAGAGTCACGGGTTCGACTTCGATCTGTTTGTGGTGGGCGCTGGCTCGGGAGGCGTCCGCGCCAGTCGAGTGGCGGCACGCTGCGGGGCACGGGTTGTGGTGGCCGAGGAACTACGGCTCGGCGGAACCTGCGTCAACCTCGGCTGCGTACCCAAGAAGCTGTTTGTCTATGCGTCCCACTTTGGCGATGAGTTCGCCGATGCCGCGGGGTTTGGCTGGACCGTCGGTGCGCCGCAGTTCAGCTGGCCCGATTTGGTCGCCAACAAAGACCGCGAGATTGCGCGGCTGAACAAGGTCTATCGCGGGCTGCTCGAAGGGGCAGGGGTCAGCATTCTCGATGGCCGGGCGCGCCTTGTCGATCGCAACACCGTGGAGCTGGGCGGGCGGCAGATCACCACCGACAAGATCCTGATCGCCACCGGGAGTCGGCCTCATCTGCCATCGCTGCCAGGGATTGAGTATGCGATTACCTCGAACGAGGCGTTTCACCTTCAGAAGCTGCCAGCGCGGGTGCTGGTGGTCGGCGGTGGCTACATTGCGGTCGAGTTTGCCGGCATCTTTGCGGGGCTGGGCTGTCAGGTATCGCAGCTGTATCGGGGCTCGCTGTTTCTGCGCGGCTTCGATCGCGACCTGCGGATCGAGCTGGCGGAGTCGATGCGGCAGCGGGGGATTGATCTGCGCTTTGACAGCGACGTGGCGCAGATCGAAAAGGCCGGCGGCGGCTATCTGGTATCGCTGAAGTCCGGCGAGCGAATCGAGACCGACTTGGTGATGTACGCGGCGGGGCGGACTCCCAACACGGCGGGGCTTGGTCTGGCCGCGGTGGGGGTCGAGCAGGATCAAGACGGCGCAATTGTCGTCGATGAGTTTTCGCAGACCTCGGTGCCGAACATCTGGGCGGTGGGCGATGTGACGAACCGGATGAACCTGACGCCGGTGGCGATAGCCGAAGGACAGGCTTTTGCCGAGACGGTGTTTAACGAAAATCCGCAGAAGCCCCAATACGACAACGTCCCGACGGCGGTGTTCAGTCAGCCTTCGCTGGCGACGGTGGGTCTGACCGAGGAAGCCGCGCGCCAGCAGCACTCGGCGATCGATATCTACAAAGCGCACTTCCGACCGATGAAGTACACGCTGGCCGGTCGCAACGAGCGCACCTTGATGAAGCTGGTCGTCGAGCGGGGTAGCGGCAAAGTCCTCGGCGCCCACATGCTCGGGCCGGACTCTGCGGAGATCATCCAAGGCATCGCCATCGCGATTCGCGCCGGGGTCCGCAAGGTCGACTTCGATCGCACCATCGGCATCCATCCGACCGCCGCCGAAGAGTTCGTCACGATGCGCACGCCGCAGCAGTAAGTCCCGGACTCTCGCGCCTTCCGCCCGCCAAAATCCCGTTGTCAAGACGTCGCCCCGGCTGCGGCTTGCGGGGTACCATGTCGTGGGATTCCAGGTGGAATCCGATCGGGGGGACACCGCGCGATGAAGATTCTCTTTACGCACAACCTGCGGCGAGATGTTTCGGACGAAGCGCAGGCGGAGTTTGATACGCCTGAGACGGTTGGGGAGCTTGCTGCGGCGCTGCGGGCGACCGGCCATGACGTGGAACTACTCGATGTCTCGGCGCCGCTGCCGACGGTGGTGGCACGGCTTGGGGAATACCGACCCGAGCTGGTCTTTAACACCGCCGAAGGTCAGCTGGGACGGGCGCGGGCGGCGCAGCTTCCGGCGATCTTGGAGATGATGGCGATTCCCTATGTGGGCTCTGATGCCTTTGTGCTGGCGGTGACCCAAGACAAGTGGCTGACCAAGCTGGCGGCGGCTGCGGTGGGCATACCGACGCCGCCCTCGCGCCTGTTCCTCGGGGACACGCCTCCGCCGCTGACCGATGACGAGCTTGCGCCGCTGCTGCCGGCGATCATCAAACCCAACTACGAGGGGTCATCCAAAGGAATCAGTGACAGCTCGGTGGTCGAGGATCTGGCCGCGCTGCGCCGCGTCTTGGCCGAGCAGATGGCGCACTTTCCGCAAGGTGTTCTCGTCGAGAAGTTTCTCTTCGGACGCGATGTCACGGTGCCCTTCGTCGCGGCCCTGGGGACGATGCCCGAGCAGGGAGTGCTGACGCCGATTGAGTACTGTGTCGAGTCGGAGTATGCCTCGCGCTATAACCTCTACGACTATCGGCTCAAGAACCTCGACTATACGGGTCTGTCCTTGCGCTGTCCGGCGGGGCTGTCCGACTCCCTGCTGCTCCGCGCCCAGCAGATGACCGCGTCGATTGTGCGAGCGCTGGGAATTGTCGACTTTGCGCGCGCCGACTTTCGAGTCGATCAGCACGGTGCGCTGCACTTCCTGGAGATCAATCCGCTCCCTTCGCTGGAGTTCGGAGCCGGACTGTTCGTCGCTGCTGAGCATGCCGGCTATTCCTACCAAGCAACCCTGGCCGCCGTGATTGATCACGCGCACGCCCGCTTTTCCACAACTCGCCGTCACTCGTAGCGCAGCGCTTCGACCGGATCGAGCCGCGCCGCCCGCCACGCTGGATACAGTCCAAAGAACACGCCCGTAAAAGTGCTCGACGACAGGCCCAGCACAATCGCCCACAGCTTGTAGTGCGCGGTCCAGCTTCCCAGCACGTACGCCAGCACCTTGGTCATGATCAGCACCAGCGCCATCCCACCGAGCACACCGACGAGTCCACCCAGTCCCGCGATGATTCCCGCTTCGAGCAGAAACTGCTGGAGGATGTCGCCCTGCGTCGCGCCGAGGGCTCGCCGAATCCCGATCTCGCGCGTCCGCTCCGTCACGGTGACCAGCATGATGTTCATGATGTTGATGCCACCGACGAACAGAGACAGTGCCGCGGTACACAGCATCAGCACGTTGATGACCAGGAAGATCACCTCGACCTGCTGCTGCGATTCCTTGTCGGAGTCGATCTTAAAGTTCTCGACATCGTAGTGACGGCCCAGCAGCGTGGCTTTGGCCCACGATCGGCCGCGCTGCACCGCCTGAATCAGGTCCCCAAGCTGCGGCGTAATGCGGATGAAGATGCTGTCGACCTTGCGGGAGTGGCGAATCACGCCCTGAAATGTCGTCGCTGGCACCACCACTCGACGATCCCACATCCAGGTTCCCGGTCCCGCCACCATCGGAGGCTTGTGCGCCAGCACGCCGACCACCTGCCAGCGAACATCGCCAATCGTCACCGAGCGTCCGGTCAGATCAGTGGTCGAATCGAGCAGATCCTTCCAGACCTCGTAGCCGACGACACAGACGCGGGCGCGCTGCCGCAGATCCGTTTCATCAATGAAGCGACCGCGCTCGAGCTTGACGTGATAGAGGTCGAGCGCCTGCGCCGAGGCTCCCAGCACCATCACGTTCTTGGTGGTTTCGCCGACGCGCGCCTTGTGCCGCCAGTCCATCAGCTCGCCTTCCGCCGGAGAGCCGCCCGTCGCCAGGCTACGATCGAGCGCGCCCTGGTCCAGGTAGTCGAGTGCGCGCTGCGTGCGGTTGCGCTGCCGCTCGGGAGCCGCCGAGTTCTCAATCTCGATCACGTCTTTTTCTTCGACAAACTGCTGGGTCGACGACAGTGCGCCTTCGCCACCAGCGAGCAGTCCTGACAGCAGCACCACCGAGCCGGAGCCGATGATCATGCCGAGCAGCGTCAAGAAAGCCCGAGCTTTGTGCTGCCGAAACGAGTGCAGCACAGACGACATCAGGTCAATAAGCGATGCAAAGACGGTCATCGTGGGCTCCTCACTGGCTGCGAATCGCGACCACGGGGTCAAGTCGGCTGGCGCTGCGGGCTGGCCAATACCCGAACAGAAGTCCAATCAGCGCCGAGCTAGACAGCGCCACCACCACCGCTGGCTGTGAGATGAGCGTCAGCCACGTCGGCTTGAAGTGCGCAATGATCGCGCCGCCGGCCATCGAACCGAGGATTCCCATTCCCACTCCCACCGCGCCACCGACCCCCGAAAGGAGGATCGCCTCGACGAGAAACTGCCGTCCGATGTCCGCCGGAGTCGCGCCGAGCGCCTTGCGAATCCCAATCTCACGAACCCGCTCCGACACCGAGACCAGCATGATGTTCATGATGCCGACGCCGCCGACCACCAGCGAGATTCCGGCCAGCAGTCCGACGATGACCTTCATGATCAGGAAGACCTGATAGAAGCCCTTGAGCCGGCTCTCGAAGTCGAACAAGCGAAAGTCATCGAGTCCGTGGTGGCGATCCATGAGCAGGGCGTTGACGATTCGCTTGACGATGTCGTTGTGGGCCGGACCGTCGGTGAGCAGGAACATCCGTCGCCCCAGCTTGGCAATCTGCGGCAAGCGGTCGACGACCGTATCGATGGGCAGCAGCAGAATTTCGTCCCACTTCCAGCCAAAGCCGAGGCCCCAGCGGTCGACTTTTTTTAACCGACCCACGATGCGGCAGTGGGTACCAGCGACGGTGATGTTGTGTCCGAGGACGTTGGTTCCTTCGCCGAACAGCTTGTTGGCGAGGTCGTGACCAATCACGCAGCTCCGCGAGCGGTCTTGGAGATCGGCGTCATCGATGCCCCGTCCAGACGCCAGCTGATAGCGGAAGAAGTCCAGGAATTGGCTGTCACCACCGACGAGATCCCCCTGCAAGCGAGTGCCGCTATCGGCCTGGAGATCCTGTCGCCACGAGGACACAAACTGGGTCAGCGCCACCAGGTGCGGAACGCGCCGCACAGCCTCGGCATCATGACGGTCGATACCTCCAAGGTGCATCGCGTCCTTGCCTTCGGCCCGCTCCGGCTTCGACGGCCACATCGAGATCAGTCGCGCGCCACCTAGCTCCTCGAAGCTGCGCGACAGCGTGCCAAATCCCGACTCCGCCAGCGATGTCATCAGCACGATCGAAAACGCACCAATGACAATCGAAGCCACCGTCAGCGTCGAGCGGAACAGGTTGGCCCGCAGGACGCGCAAGGCAATCTGCAGGTAGGTCAGCCACACGGGCGTGCTCCTTCCAGTCGGACAGATGGTTACTTAAACTCGTTGGCAGCAGCCGAGGGTGGTCGGATCACGACCTCATCGGACTCTGCGACGCCGGAGGTGATCTCCTGCTCGCGGTCGTTGCGGACGCCGACTTTGACCTCGATCTTGTCGGCGGTCTTGGCCTGACCGGGCTTCTTCTCGACGAGCTTGCTGACGTAGTGCTTGCTGTCTTCCTTGGTCACCGCTTCGAGCGGCAGCTTGAGCACTCCCTTGCGGACGTCGATATGGAACTTCACGTCAGCGGTCATGCCCGGCTTGATGTCGGTGAGAGCACCGGGATCGAGCGTTGCTTCGACGGGAAAGATGTCGGTCTCTTTGCCCTTGGGCGTGATCGCGGCGGGTGCAATCTTCGACACCTTCGCGCGATAGGTCTTTCCGGGCAGAGCGTCGAGGGTGAGCGTCACTTCCTGGCCGAGCCGAATCTTCGCCACATCGATTTGGTTTAGCTCGACTTTGGCAATCAGCGTCGACATGTCCGCGACCACCAGCAGCGACCGCTCATCCAGCGTGGCCATGGTGCCAGGGACCACCGTCTCGCCGATGCGGATGCTGCGCTGGATGATCGTTCCATCGATCGGCGCCACCAGTCGTGAGTAACGGAGCTGGTCCTCGGCAACTGCCAGCGACTCCTTGGCTTGGGCCAGCGCGATGCGGCGCGTCTTCCACTCATTTTCTGCCAGATCGACGTCGGCCTGCGCGACGGCCCGATCGGCCAGCGCTCGCTTCCTTCGCGCAAGGGTCACCCGCGCATAGTCGAGTCCGGCCTGGGCCTTGTCGACCTCTTGCTGGGCGCGGACCATCCCTCGCTGAAACTCATTGGGATCGAGAAACAGCAGGAGCTGCCCGGCTTTCACCTGCATGCCTTCCTCGACGAGGATCTTCTCTACCTGACCGGCGACCTTGGACTTAATCGCGACCTTTTCGCGCGGCTCGATCTTGCCTAGCTCGGTCACTGCAACCTCGAGATCGCCCCGCGTGACCTTGATGAGCAGCGACGGGTCAAAGACCGCTCGCTTGCCGGCTCGACTCTTCCAAACGGCTGCACCACCCAGAAGCAGGAGCAGCCCGGCGAGGATTCCCACCACGCTTGGCCACCGCGAACGCTTTTGCTTGAACTGACTCATGTCTTTTCTTCCCTGCTAGCGGGCTGGCTGCGGGCTCTGGGCCGACAGCAGCGACGAAGGCGGCAGTCGTCCTGCCGCGAGATAGAGTTCACCCCAGGTCTGCACGATGGTCGCCGCCTGGTTGGCCAGGTTTACTTCCTGCGTCACCAAGTCGACTGCGGCGTCAATCAGGTCGAGGATGGCCACATCCCCGCTGCGGTAGCGTCGCTCGAGGATGTTCAGGTTGTCGCGAGCAATCAGGCGATTGCGCTCGAGCGGCTCGCGCATTCGGTACAGGTGAACCAAGCGGGCATGCAAGACCCGAACATCGGTCTCGACGGCGCGGCCAATCCGGCGCTCCTCGGCGAGCAGCCGCTGTTCTTCGAGCTTGGCGTCCTTTACTGCGGTGTACGTATTGAGGGTGTCGAAGAGGTTCAGGCTCAAGGTACTTCCGAGGAAGACCGAGCCGGTGATGTTGGTAAACGGATTGGCGGTGCTGTTGGCAACGCGCGCGCCGATGAGCGGGTTATATGGGTTGTTCGAGAACTGGAGCAGCCCCGACAGCGACAGCTGCGGATAGTAGGTCGAGCGCGCAATCCGCACCGCTTGAATCTGCGCCAGCACCTGGGAATGGGCCGCACGTAGCTCAGGTCGCTGGGTGCGAGCTTCTCTGAGGAGCTGCTCGACGCTGTCCATGGTCTCAGGAGGAGGCGGCGGCAGATCAGAGGCCTCGCTGAGCGTGATGTCGTGCAGCTGCATGCCAAGCAGGACCGAGAGCTGCGCCTTGGCCTCGAGCAGTCCGCCCTGAAGATCGGCCCGCCGCGCGACTTCGCTCTGCCGACGAGACTCCATGCGATTCTGATCGATCACCGGCGCCAGGCCATTTTTCACCCGTGCAGCGACGGCGGCAGCGGCTTCATCAAAGCGGGCCAGCGACTGTTGCGAGACCGCGATTTGCAGCTCCAGCCGACGGGCCGACCAATAGGCGCGCAGGACATCGAGAGCAATCTGCCTTTCACTTTGGCGCAGCGAAGCCTCGGTAGAGTCGCGGAGGTGTTGGGCTCTCTCAACGGTGGCAGTGACTCGGAATCCGGAAAAGACGGGGACGTTCAAGTTGGCTGCGACACTGAACTGACCGAGCGCTCCGGACTGCAAGCTGTCACTGGCAAAGTACTGACCACCAGCGGCTGCGCAGTCCGTCGCCGACGGCGCACCGATTCCGCTCTCTCCCATCGACAGCAGCTGCAGTGGTGAGTAGAGCGTGCTGCTGCCGGCGCGGATTGCGGACAGCGTGGTGCAGCTGGGAATCGGGGTTGGGCCGCCGATGTTGCTGACGCGGTACTGCTCGTTGACGAACGCATCGACGCGCAGCGAGAAGCGATCGAGCTGGGCGCGGGTCACGGCGAGCTGGCTGCGATCGCGGCTCTGCTTGGCCGAGGTGATGCTGGGATCACGCTGCAGTCCCAGATCAATTGCATCGCGCAGAGAGAGATCTCGTGCGCTCTGCTCGCTGGCCGCATGGCTGCTCATCGCCGGGGTGCCGACACAGAGCGCACCAACGGCAAAAAGGAGAGACCGACTAGTGCGCATGGACTCGCTCCGGGTTTGACTCGTCCGAGATGATTCGGCCATCGCGGAAGCGGACGATTCGTTCGGCATAGGCTGCGACCAGGGGTTCGTGGGTCACGAGCACGACGGTCATGCCGCTCGCATGGAGGTCACAAAACAGCTTCATGATCTGATCGGTCATTTCGGTATCGAGTGCGCCGGTCGGTTCATCCGCGAGCAGCAGCACTGGCTGCGTCACCATCGCGCGGGCAATCGCGACGCGCTGCTGTTGACCACCGGAGAGCTGGTTGGGATGGTGATCCATGCGGTCGCCCAGACCGACGCGCTGAAGCGACTCTGCCGACCGCCGCTGCCGCTCCGCCTTAGGAACGCGACCATAGACCAGCGGGACTTCGACATTGGCGAGCGCGGTGTGGCGCGGCAGCAGGTTAAAAGACTGGAAGATAAAGCCGATCTTTTGGTTGCGCAGCCGGGCTAGCTCTGTCTCATCGAGGTGTTCGACCGGCACGCCATCGAGGTGATAGCTGCCCGAGGTGGGTCGGTCGAGCGTACCGATGATGTTCATGAGCGTCGATTTTCCCGAGCCGCTCTGGCCCATGATCGCGACCATCTCGCCGCGCTTGATGGTGAGATCGACGCTCCGCAGGGCGTGAACCTCGACATCAGAGGTGCGGTAGATCTTGCTGATCTCGCGAATATCAATCACCGGCACCGTTGGGGGCGCCGCAGCGGGCTGGCTCATCGTGGGATTTTCCTCGTGGGGGTAACAGCCGAGGTCCGAAAATGCTTCCGGAAAAAAGTTAAGGGGCGCGAAACAGCTCGGGGAAGGCGTCGCGGATGCCGCCGATCATGAACTGAACCGCAATCGCCACCAAAAGGAGTCCCATCACGCGCTCCAGAATGGCTCGTCCCGAGGCTCCGAGGATGCGGTTGACGAGGGAAGCGGCGCGCAGCATGAGGTACGAGGCCGCCGCGGTGATCACGATCGCCGCACCGAGAATCACGACCTGCCAGAAGTATTTGGTCTGCGCCACCAGCACCATCACCGTCGCAATCGAGCCCGGTCCGGCCAAAAGTGGCATCGCCAGCGGCACAATCGCGACATCCGGTTTTTTGACCGCCTCGGTGACCTCGGTTGCAGAGGTGCGGGTCGCGGAGGTCATGCTCCGCAGCATGTCAAAGCCGGTCAAAGACAGCAGGATTCCGCCCGCGATCCGAAATGCTGCCAGCGTCAGCGAAAACAGCTTGAAGATGAGTCCGCCACCAATCAGGAAGGTGAGCAGAATGCCGGCGGTAAACAGACAGGCGCGCATGGCCATCCGCTTGCGCTTATCGGGGGAGTCGCCTTCGGTGATGGTGATGAACACCGGCAGGACGGCAATCGGATCAACGACAAAGAAGATGGCCGACAGCGCGACGACGCCGTAACCAAACAGCTCCCGAGGGCCGGGCATCGAAAGAGACAGCGCGAGCGGCATGCAAGATTCCGAGGCGGGGACGTTAGCCGAGTTTCAGCTGAGCCGGAAGGGGTAGGTGACCACTTGCGACTTGGAGGAGACGGGGAAGGACAGGCTCTGGACGACCTTGCGGACGCAGGAAAGGAAGCCGTGATCGATGAGGTAGGTCGGGGCCTCGACGCGAACGCCGCTGACTTTGCCGGTGCGCTGAACCCGGAAGGCGATGGCGACTTGTCCATCGATCTGCGCATCACCGCGGGCGTCATCGATGCAGGTCAGGATGTCGCTCTGGCGAGGCCGGAACACCGCATCAAAGTCTTCTTGGGACAGCTCCCGCTCGGACTGGTGCGCATCTTCCATGTTGATGACTTCGGTGGTGTTGAGCTTGTCACCGACGGACTGCTGGCGACGATCTTCCGGACGCAGGACCACGGTGGGCGGTGGTGGCGCTTCCGGTGCAGCGGACTCTGTGGGCGAGCTGCCCGTATTTCCTGCGGTGGGCGCTGAACCTGATGGCGTTGTCCCTGTGCTACTTGTCGTCGAGCGCGGACGCCAGCTGCGCTTCCTACTGACCGGCTGTGGAGGCACCGCTTGCGCGATACAAAGCTCTGCCACACAGCGCGTTCCCGTCGAGCAGACCCGACATGGGTCCACCGGCTGTGGCCGCAGGAATTGATAATACGCACCCCCACAGAGCAGCGCGCACAGCAGGAACCCCAGCAGAAAGCCTCGCATGACCCCCAGAGTTTCTTATGAGGACTTGGTCTGGCAAGGGGTACGTCAGGGCCTCGTCGGCGTGCTACGATGCGGGCTACCCGACTGCTGATGATGTTCCGTTCCTTCCATCCCAAGAGCGCCATCCTGCATGTCCTTGAAGACAAGTTCTTCAAGGCGTCGGTCAATCGCCAGGAACACCTCCTGTTCATCATCCGCAGCGACATCAGCTTTGTCGGGGGTCCCGAGGCGCGACAGGTGCACAAAAATCTCGTCGAGGCAGTGACTCCGTACCTGCGCTTTCGGGTGATCATCGACCTGCGCCGCGCCAAGGGCACCACCAGCGATGAAGTCGAGAAAGCGATTCGCGAGGTCTGGTTCCCGACGCTGATTCAGTTTAATCCGCTGGTGGCGCTGGTCGCGACGGCAGCCGGGCGCCTGCATGTCGGACGAATGTTTCGCGAGCATCGCGTAAGCGGCAAGGTCTTCACCAACGAGGCCGAGGCCCGTAAGTACCTGGGTCTGCCCGAGCAGCCCGCGACGTAGGCGCAGCGCTGCGATCGCTGCTGGACCAGACTTTCCCGGGGACGAGCGTCGTCGGCTTTGCGATAGCTGGGGCGCCGGGCTATAGAATCGCTCCCCATGCTTGCGCAGCTTGCCGACGTCCACTTCGGCTATCCCGGTACCGACATCTTCGAGAGTCTGTCCTTTCAGGTAAACCCCGGTCAGCGGATTGGGCTCGTCGGACCCAATGGCGCCGGAAAATCGACTCTGCTGCGGCTGCTCGTTGGTGAGCTTGTGCCCGATCGTGGTCAGGTGGTGCGAGCGCGGGGCAAAGACGTGGCCTATCTGCACCAGTCGCAGGAGTTTCACGGCACCGGCACGCTCTGGGACACGCTGCTGCTTCCGTTTGCGCACCTTTTGGCACTGCGGGCGGAGATCGCGACCCTGCACGACCAGATCGCGGCGCTCTCTCACGACGAAGCGGACAGTGATCGCGGCAAGGCGCTGCTCCGTCGTTACGGCGATCTCGAGCACGAATACGCCCATCATGATGGCTATAACCTCGAGGTTTCTGCCAAGGCGCTGGCGCACGAGCTGGGCTTTGAGGAGTCCGATCTCCACCGTCCGGTCGCGACGCTCTCGGGAGGCGAGCGAGGTCGGGTGGAGCTGGCCAAGGTCCTATTGGCACAGCCGGATCTGCTGCTGCTCGACGAGCCGACCAACCACCTCGATGTCGAAGCGGTCGAGCACCTGGAGTCGCGACTGACCCAGTGGGATGCCACGCGAGCCTTTGTGGTGATCAGTCACGACCGCTACTTCCTGCAAGCCGTCTGTAACGAGATCGTCGATGTCGAAGAGGGCGAGGTCGTCCGCTATCCCGGCAGCTACGAGAAGTATCTGGTGGCGCGGCAAGAGCGGCATGCGGCGCTCAATGCGGCCTGGGAAAGACAGCAGGACGAGATCGCCCGCACCGAGGACTTCATCCGTCGCAACATCGCCGGGCAGAAGACCGCACAGGCCAAGAGTCGGCGCAAGATGCTCGAAAAGCTCGACCGCGTGGCGCGGCATCGTGACACCTGGGCCGAAGCGGGCGAGATCGGACTGCGCTTTGCGGTGAGCGATCATCGGGGCGCCAAAGAGGCAATCCGGACCGAGCACCTTCAGCTAGGTTTTGGCACAGACCCGCCCCTGCTGCGTGACTTTTCGACGACGATTTACCGGGGCGAGCGGATCGGGATCATTGGTCCCAACGGGGCGGGCAAGACCACGCTGCTCAAGGCGCTGATTGCTCGGGGGCCGATTCGCTCTGGGCAAGCCTACGTCGGTCCCGAGGTTCGGATTGGCTACTTTGACCAGAAGCTCTCGGACCTAGCCGACGACAACTCGCTGATTGATGAGATTCGCTCGATCCGGGGTGACTGGAACGAAGACAAGGCGCGGGCCTATCTCGGGCGCTTTCGTTTCACGGGCGAAGATGGCTTCAAGAAAGTGCGCGGTCTGTCGGGCGGCGAGCGCAACCGACTCCAGCTGGCGAAGCTAATGCTGCGACCCGTGAACCTCCTGGTGATGGACGAGCCGACCAATCACCTCGACATTCCGGCCCGCGAGACCCTGGAAGAGGCGCTGTGTGCGTTCGACGGGACGCTGCTGGTGGTTAGCCACGATCGCTTCTTCCTCGATCGGGTGGCGACCAAGCTGTTTCATCTCGATCCCAAGGCGGCGGCGATTGATGTCCATGTCGGCAACTACAGCGACTGGAAGCGACGACTGGCCGAGGAAAAGCGGGCGGCGACCGAAGCCGCCGAAGCTGCCAAGCAAGCCAAAGCCCAAGCAGCAGCCAAAGCGGCGCAGCGACCGTCCGCAGCAAAGCAGAGTGCTCCCGCCGACGATGCCAGCGACAAGTCGAAGCGCATTGCCGAGTACGAAGCCAAAAAAGATCGCGAGCGGGCGCGCGACCGCAAGGCAAAGCGCTTGTCGCAGGTCGAAGTCGAAATTGCGACCCTGGAGGGACGGCTTACGGAGCTGCGCGCGCGACTGTCTGCCGAGCATGGTGGGGACTGGCAACAGCTCCACAAGCTGGTCGATGAGGAACAGACCACCGATCGCAAGCTCCAAGCGCTGCTGGCCGAGTGGGAACAGCTTGGTGCGGAGCTGGGTTAAATTGTTGAGTTAGCTTCTCCGAAAGGGCTATGCTGCGCCGACTTTTGGCCGCCGGGAATCAGTCTGAGCGATTGAGATCTCTGGGCGGTCGTGATGCAGACCACCCGAGAAGGAGAACTTAATGACCACGACGCTTAGTAGATTGCTTGGACTGTGTACGGTTGGCTTATTGGTGGCTTGCGGAGAGCCGGAGCCTGCCGACAACCTGGACCCGGTCCTCAAGGGACAGATCGAGGACGAGCTGGCCCGCTTTGAGGCTGATCCGCGCGCGTTCATGAATGCGATGCCGCAGAAGATTGGCGCGGTGAGCCCGGCCTTTGCTGCGGATCTGGTCAAGAGCCGCGAGTTCATCACCGCCAAGAACGTCGATCGTCAGGATGGCCCCGCCGATGCACCGGGCTCAAACGACCTGGCCAGAAACCTCGTGGACAACCTCGCGCTGACGACACTTGCGGACATGCACAGCATTCGCAATGTCTCGCTGGCAGAGTCGGCGTGGTCAAGCGACTACTGGGCGCTCTATGCCGGCTCGATTGCCAAGCGCTACAGCGACCCGTCCTTCCCGTCGAGTGAAGACTGGAAGGTTCTCACCGATTACGTTCGCAACAAGCAGCCGGTCAATCCCGATGACCTGTCGCCCGCTGAGAAGTATGACCTTTTGATCGGTGACCCGAACAAGACCCTGACCAAGTACAACCTCGACTCCGGCAAGCCCTACTACACCTCGTCGGGCAAGGTCGAGACCTGGATGGGCATCTGCCATGGCTGGGCACCCGCTTCGTTCATGATGCAGCGCCCGACCAAGGTCATCGAGGTGCTCGCTGCCGACGGCAAGACCAAGATCAAGTTCTATCCCGCAGACATCAAGGCGCTGGCCAGCCTGCTGTGGGCCGAGACCAACCCGGCCACCAAGTTCATCGGCGGTCGCTGCAACGTCAAGGACCCCACCAAGGACGCAAATGGTCGCATCAAGGACCAGGCCTGCCGCGATACCAACGCCGGCACCTGGCACCTCGCGGTCGTCAACCAGCTTGGCAAGTCGCAGCGCTCGATGGTCATCGACGCCACCTACGACTACGAGGTCTGGAACCAGCCGATGTACGGCTATTCCTATTCGTACTTCAACCCGCAGACCAACAAGGCCTACTCGACCCTGAGCTACGCCAAGGTCACAGTCGCTAACTATACCAACGACAAGTTCAAGGCCTATCGCGCGCCGGGCACCACCCACATCGTCGGCGTCTCCATGGATGTTCGCTGGACCGTCGAGACCCATCCCTCGCACGCGACCACCGACAGCGCCACCCGCGACGCCATCTCGGGCGCCCGCTACCTGTACACCCTGGAGCTAGACTCGACCGGCAAGATCCTCGGTGGGGAGTGGCATCAGAATGCCCACCCCGACTTCCTGTGGCTTTCGCCTCCGGGCACCCGCGCCCTGTCGTTGAGCGAGCCGACCGGCACCCAGCCCGTGTGGGATGGCAAGACCGCGGTTCCATCGACCTGGCAGACCGCCGCCCGCACCGCCAGCGTCTACGGCCAGCCCCTCGCCAACGTAGTCGAGTCCCTCGTCAAAATCGCCCGCCAGTAGTTCCACCCCGTCGTCCCCCCGTCAAATCACCAGATAACGAAGCAGCTCCGTCCCTGTGGTCAGGAGATGGAGCAAGTGAAAGACATCATCACCGAAGTGCTTTGCCTCGGTAAAGCGCGCTTGCTTAAAGCCGGGGTCCGAAAAGCTCTCTTCTAAGTCAGGCTTATTCGCGTCGCAGATTTGCAAGAACTTGGCATAGCCATCCATGATCTTCTGCACGGCGGGTTCCATCGACGGCTGCCAGCCAGCAACATCTTCTAATCGCTCAGTTGGAGTCCTAGAAACCATATCCATCACAGCCTTCGGGGAGACGGTGCCGCCGTCCCGACAGAGAATCGCCTGTAAATAGATGATCCCAGAGTAACAGGTCAACAGGCGGCTGTGCTTGAGTTTATAGTTGTGTAGGCGTCGTTTCCCTGGCTTGGTGTGCTTCTCCGCGCCGGTTCTCTCTTCGTAATTAAGACAGAGAGTCTTCCAGAACCGCAAAATATCATTGATCAGGAACAGAGGAAGAAAGTTGGTCGAGTTCTGGGCATAATCTCTCCAATACAAAGACACCACTAAGTCAATGGCCTGCTTATAGATGTCAGCGCCTAAGATGGGTCGACTCTCTAGTAACAAGAGCATCCGGGCTGTGAATACATTGGTGGAATCGTCTTCGGAGGTTCCCAGCTTTCCAATGAGGTCCTCTTTGACATCATGAGCTTTCAAATACTTGCCGTCGCCGGAGAAATCTTCATATTTTTGCTGGCGAGCGACCTCGACAAGTCGTGCCTTCAAACAAATCTCATCGAGATTGGTCAGTGGTGAGGCGACGTTGCGGTCCCGGAGAATGAAAATATCGAGGTCACTGCGCTCAGACATCTCGCCACGACCCAAAGAACCTGTCGCGTAGACGCATGCTCTAGCGCTGACAATCGTTGGCGCACCTGCATCCGTCAGTCCGGTGATCAGCTGTGCCAGCTTGTCTGCGGTCCGCTCGCGGCATTTTTGCAAGGTTTCGGGTAAGTTCATGACTTTTTCCAGGTGAAGATGTTTGCGAACAGTAGCGCTTGCTCGATGGCATCATCGAGAGCGTGGTGCGTATGCTGGTGCTCTCCCCGCAACGTGTGAGGAATACGCGAACGTCCCGCTTCGGCAATGGGGATTCCGGCCTTGACGGCATAAGCGGTCTTCAGGTCAAAGCATTTAGAGTGCTCGAATGGAGATCCCAGCTGGGAAAATTGAACGAAATACCAATACAACCAGGACCAGTCGAAGCTCAGTGGATAGGCAATCAACACCGGCTGACCACCAACTGACTGCTCGGCAATCCATTGAGCTGCCTGTGTCATTACAACTTGCGGGTCGCCGCCCTCAACCATGAGGCGAGCGCGGTCGAGCCCATTGACTTTCAGTGCCTCCGGCTCAAATCGCTCTGAGATGGGTCTTAGTTCAGCATAAAAATGCTGCTCATAGTTGGTCGGCTTGATGAACTGGTGACCATCGAAACGTCCCGCAGGCACCAGCGCGAACGAGAGCATCGAGAACGGGCCGGGAATGGGGCCGTCGGTCTCGATATCGGCAGAAAAATAGATATCCATTGTGCCAACGGTACTCAGAGGACGGGGCGGCTTGGCGCTGCCGATGGATGGCATGATGGGGTTCCTGTGGACCGGGTCGCCGATCCGCTGTTTTTCGAGGGCAGAGCGCATGGATGACTTTCTGATAAGCCCCGTGCTTACACCTGGGCCATTGACAAGGTCAAGGTACACGTCCATGTCCCTCCCGATCCGTTTGGCGAACGCCGGTAGCACTGGTTCCGCAGACGTTCCGTCGATGTCGTGGAATCGAGAGGCCGGAATTTGGACTGAAACTGGTGCGGGGCTTCCACCAGGAAGCGCCGAGACCGCCCCACCGGGCCTTGGGCTTACTCAAGTAAGCTTTTGAACCGTCCCACCGGGCCTTGGGCTTACTCGAGGAAGCTTTTAGACCGCCGAACCGGGCCATGGGCTTACTTGAGGAAGCATTTGGACCGCTCCACCGGGCCATGGGCTTACTTGAGGAAGCATTTGGACCGCTCCACCGGGCCATGGGCTTACTTGAGTAAGCACTTTCGCAGGAAACCGGGCCTTGGTTTTACGCCGGACCCGGCGGCGTACTTGGACCAGTGGGTCCTGGGGTTTTGGCACGGCGGGGGGTGGTTCGGCCTGTGCTGTGCAGGAGGGGGAAGGCGGTGAGGCCGGCTTCGCGCAGCAGGAAGTGGGCGCCGCGGGCGACCTCGGAATATAGCTCGACGAGGAGCGCCCAGGTCTGCCAGGTGCGCAGGCGCGCGGCTTGCGGCGTGGTGGTGCGCAGCTCGCTGTGAATGCGCTGCGAGAGCAAAAGCGCCGCATCGGCGTCCTCGGTATGGAAGAAGCGCAGGTCGTGCTTGAGCCGCTCGTGCTGGCTGCGGTACAGGCCGGCCAGTCGGCGCAGATCCTCGGCCAAGTCGAGATAGCCTTGACCACTGCGGATGTCTTCGAGCTGGCGCAGCAGCGCCCCATCATCGCGAAAGTGATAGCTGCACACGTCGAGCATCAGCCCGCGCAGCTGCGTCGCTTCCTGCACCAGCGTGACATCGAGCCGCGCCGTCGATTGTGCGGCATCGGCCTCGGCAAGCTGCGCCTGCGCCCACAGTGCTGCCATCGCCGCCGCTTCCAGGTCAGCCACCGCGCTGTGGTCAAACTCACTCTTCGGCAGTGTCGCGAGTCGGGCCTGGAGCCCTGGATCTTTGAGCCGTGGCACCGTGTCACTGAGGACGAAGCTTGCCGCCGTCCGCACATCGGCGCGGGGTGGCCCAAGGCGCTCGGCGGCAAAGCTGTCGATTCGCGGGTGGAGTCGCTGATAGGCCGCTTCCCCCGGATCAATGGCCGGCGGGGTGGCTGTCCCGGTTCCGGGCTTCTTCGCGGAAGGAGAAGGAGGCTTGGTGCTGGAGTTCCGTTTGGTAGACATTCCCCATGAATAGGTCCCCCCTGCCCGGATGCAAGGTCTATTTCAAAAGCCCCCCGCCGCCCCGCCCCCGCGCAAGCTTGCCAAAGCGCCCGACCGACCGCCTTGGTTTTTGGTGAAGCGGGGACTGAAGTGGACATGGTAAAGATGCAGGACCGTACGATGACCAATCACCCGTCGCCCCTGCTAAAGAGCATCTTGCTGGAGGGCTTCCTGTCCTATGGCCCCGCTGCGACCACGATTCCGCTGACCGCACTCAACGTGCTGATTGGTCCCAATGGCTCGGGAAAGTCGAACCTCATCGAAGCCATTTCAGTGCTGCGGGCGGTTCCCAAAGACTTGCCACTGCCAATTCGCCAAGGCGGCGGCGTCAAAGACTGGCTGTGGCGTGACAGTACGACCGGGGCGAGCCAAGCCCGTCTCGAGATCGTGCTGATGGAGGGACGGCTGGCGGCTCCTGGCAAGAAGAAATCCAGCAAGCTCGCGTCGGGGATGGCTGCGATTCGATATCGGCTGGTATTTGGGGCCGAGGGCGACTCGTTCACGGTGATCGATGAGCGAATCGAACAGGAGCAGGGGAAACCCAAGCCGTATTTCTATTTTGGCTATGAGGCTGGGCGTCCGATGCTAAATGTCCAGCAAGAGAAAGCGCCGCGAGAGCTACAGCGGGCTGATATCGATCCAGCACAGTCGATTCTGTCGCAGCGCCGCGATCCAGAGGCCTATCCAGAGCTGACCCGGTTGGCTGATCTGTTGAGGCGAATCCTGATCTATCGGAGCTGGCAGTTTGGTCCAGACTCGGCGGTTCGCAGCAGCTGCCGGGCTGATGTCCGCACCGATATCCTCTCGGAGAGCTTCGACAACCTGCCCGCGCGGCTGGCGGTGCTGATGGGCGGTCCAGTCCTCAAGCGCCGTCTACTCGAGCTGATAGGCGAGCTGGCGCCAGGGTTTGAGGATCTGTCGATCATTCCGGAAGGGGGACGGCTCCAGCTCTACTTGACCGAAGGCAGTCGCGTGGTGCCGGCGCAGCGGCTCTCGGATGGCACACTTCGGTATCTGTGTCTGCTGGCGATCTTGCTCGATGAGAGCCCGGCGCCGCTGATCGTCATTGAGGAGCCCGAGCTGGGACTTCACCCGGATATGCTCCCGACGCTGCGGGACTTGCTGGTCAGCGCCAGCGCGAGGACCCAGCTCATCGTGACCACTCACTCGACTCAGCTGGTGGATGCCATGACCGACCATGCCGACTCGGTCCTAGTGTGCGAGAAGCACAATGGACCCTCGATGGTCTCTCGGCTCTCCCAAGAGGAGGTAAATCGCTGGAGGAGCGAGGGCAGCCTTGGCTCCCTATGGATGAGCGGTCACTTCGGAGGGACCCGGTGGTAAAGCTGTTCGTCGAAGGGGGTGGGGATGGTGATGCGCTCAAGACCGAGTGCCGAAAGGCCTTCACCAAGCTGCTGACCGAGGCGGGCTTTGGGGGGCGGCTGCCTCGCGTGGTGGCTTGTGGGAGCAGACGCAATGCGTTCGAGCAGTTTTGTACCGCCCTCGCCGCACCTACGAATACAGAGCTTGCGATTCTGCTGGTCGATGCCGAGAGCGCGGTATCTCACGAATCACCGTGGCAGCATGTCGCCGAGCGCGAAGGTGACAAGTGGGCTCGTCCACGGGGGGCGACCGATGATCAGCTGCATCTGATGGTGCAGTGCATGGAGGCGTGGTTTGTGGCCAATCCCAGCGCGCTAAAGAAGTTCTACGGGAGTGGTTTTCACGAGAGCAAGCTGCCAGCCTCGACCGTCAAGCCAGAGCTGATGAGCAAGACCGATCTCTTTCGCAAGCTGTCCGAAGCAACCAAGGACACCAAGACCAAGGGTCGCTATGGCAAGGGGGAACACTCGTTCCAGCTGCTGGCCACCCTCAGTCCCAGCTTGATTCGCGCCCACTGCCCTTGGGCTGCGCGGTTCTTCGATACGCTGAAAGACAAGCTCTAGCCCGCCGCCGCCCCGCCCCCGCGCAAGCTTGCCAAAGCGCCCGACCGACCGCCTCGGTTTTTGGTGAAGTGGATGGCTGGGCTGTGGCACCTTATCGGGCATGCAAACGCCCATCACGACGCCTCCGAAGACAGCGCTGCACAGCGGCAATCGGGTGGTGGTCATTGGCTCGGGATTTGGGGGGCTGGCGGCGGCGATTCGGCTGCAAGCGCGCGGCTATCAGGTCCAGCTTGTGGAGCAGCGGGACCAGCCGGGTGGACGGGCCTCTGTGTATCGCGAGGGCGGCTATGTGTTCGATGCCGGTCCGACGGTGGTGACGGCTCCTTATCTGTTTGAGGAGCTGTTTGCGCTGGCCGGTCGCAAGATGGCCGATTACCTGACCCTGCTGCCGGTCGATCCCTACTATCGGGTGCGCTTTCACGACGGGCGCTACTTCGAGTACAGCGGCAACACCGAGCAGATGGTCGAGCAGATTCGCAAGTGGAGTCCCGGCGATGTCGATGGCTACCTGCGCTTCATCGCCGAGTCCGAGCGCATCTTCAAGGTCGGGTTCGAGCAGCTCGGTGACGTGCCGTTTCACAACCTGATGGACATGGTGAAGATCGTGCCGCAGATGCTCAGGCTGCGGTCGCATCTGTCGGTCTACTCGCTGGTCAAGCGCTTCATCAAGCATCCCGATCTGCGCACGCTGCTCTCGTTTCATCCGCTGCTCGTTGGCGCCAATCCGTTTCAGACCACCTCGATCTACGCGCTGATTCTGTATCTGGAGCGCAAGTGGGGCGTCTGGTTCGCGCAGGGTGGCACTGGGGCCATTGTTGCTGCCCTGGTCAAGCTGTTCCTTGAGATCGGCGGCGAGCTGCGGCTCCGGAGCAAAGTCGAGGAAATCCTGGTCGACACCGCCAGTCCCAAGCCCAAGGCGCGCGGGGTCCGCTTGGTCGGGGGGGCCGAGCTGCCCGCTGATCTTGTGGTCTCGAACGCCGAGGTCGGCTTCACCTATCGATACCTGCTGCCCGAGGACGTGCGCCGGCACTTTACCAACGAGAAGGTCGAAAACATCCGCTATTCGATGGGCCTGTTCGTCGCGTACTTCGGCACCAAGACCCGCTTCGAGGACTGCGCCCACCACACCATTGCGCTCGGACCGCGCTATCGCGAGCTGCTCGACGACATCTTTACCCACAAGACCCTGGCCGATGACTTCTCGCTGTACGTGCATAGGCCGACGGCCACTGATCGCTCGCTGGCGCCGCCGGGGGGCGATGCGTTCTATGTGCTGTCGCCGGTGCCGCACCTGGGCGCGGACAGGCCAGTCGACTGGAACACCGAGGGCGAGCGCTACCGCGACAAGATCTTTGGCTACCTGGAGCAGACCATGCTGCCGGGGCTGCGCGAGCAGATTGTCACCAGTCGCTTCATTACGCCGCTGACCTTTCGCGATGAGCTGTCGTCGCTCCATGGCTCGGGCTTTTCGGTCGAGCCAACGCTGCTTCAGTCGGCGTACTTCCGTCCCCACAACCGCAGCGAGGACATCGACGGGCTGTACATCGTTGGTGGTGGGACGCATCCGGGCGCAGGCATGCCGGGCGTCCTGTCGACCGCCAAGGTGGTGGATCGCCTGATTCCGCGTCTCGCCGGGGCAGCGCAGGGGTCACCGATTGCCGGCTCGCACTCGGGCAGCTATGCCTGATCCTGCCGCCGCACCGTCGTCGCTTTCGGTCGCGGGGCCGACGCAGCTTGTCACCGAGGATCTCAAGCTGTGTCAGAAGCACATTGCCCATCACAGCAAGAGTTTTTATTTGTCGTCGCTGCTTTTGCCCCGGTCGGTGCGCAATGACGCTTGGGCGCTGTATGCCTTTTGCCGGCAAGCCGATGATGCGGTCGATGGCGATAACCCTGGCGATGGCACGGTGCCCGAAGGTGCTCCGACCGAGGCTGCTCAGCTCCAAGCCGTCGCGAGTCTGCGTCGTCGGCTGAGCGGCGTCTATCGTGGAGAGCCTGGCGACGGTCCGGGTCATGCGATTGATCGCGCCTTTGCCTGCGTGGTGAAAAGGACGCAGATGCCACAAGCGCTACCGGCCCGGCTCCTCGATGGGATGGAGCAAGATGCGCGCGGTCAGCACTACCGAAGCTGGGCCGATCTGTATGGCTACTGCTTCAACGTCGCGGCCACCGTGGGGCTGATGATGACGATGGTGATGGGACACAAGCTGCCGCAGTCCCGTCACGGCGAGGTGATGCTGCGGGCGGCGGACCTCGGCGTGGCGATGCAGCTCACCAACATTGCCCGTGATGTCGGCGAGGATGCCCGGCGAGGTCGCGTCTATCTGCCCGATGAGCTGCTGGAGCAGCACGGACTGACCAGCCAAGCGGTCCTGGCCGAAGCCGCTTCGGGTCAGGCGCCGAGTGACGCGCTGCGAGCGGTGGTGGCTGCGCTTTTGTCCCGCGCCGATGCCCACTATGCCGCCGCCGAGGTCGGGATTGCCATGCTCCCCGATGGAGCGCAGTGGGCCATTCGCTCGGCGAGTCGGATCTATCAGCGCATCGGGCGGGTGCTGCGGGCGCAGGGCCATGACTCGCTGCGGCGGCGGGCGCGACTGTCGGGGCTCGGCAAGCTCGGCTGGGTGGTGGTGGCGTATCTGGCGGGGCTGCGATCCTCGGCGCGCCTCTGGCCCCAGACACCGTCGCGGGGACCGGCGGACCCGCTGCTCGAGCGCTACGGTCGTGAAGTGGGAGTCATTGGCTGAGTCGGCAGGGGCACGGCTTCGGAGAGGGCTTCGATCACGCGCTCGACCGGGACTTGGTTCCACTCGAAGTGGATGACCCGTCCCGACAGGCGGGTGGCGGGGCTCGTGCAGGGATCAAAGAAGCCGGTTGGCTCTTGGTTGGTAAGGCGCGTGAAGACTGAGGCGGTGCCGGGAAGCAGGCAGCCAGTCTCGCGCTGGTGGTAACAGACACAGCTTGGCCCGAGGCTCCGCTCGAGGGCGCGCCACATCCGACTGGCCGGGGTGCGATCATCGAGGGCGGGATCGAGTCGCTCCGTCGAGCCTTGCGACAGATTGACGGTGCCTGTGCAGCCGGCCATGGTCGCCTTCGACGAAGCCCCGTGATACTCGAAGCGCACCACCTTCTGCATCGCCTCCATCCCGGCATAGAGCCCAAACATCAGGTGATCGATCGAGTGGGCCGCGTCGGAAGCCCGCGAACAGCCGCCGCACGCATAACCGGCAAACGAGGTGCAGCCCGAGCAGGTCGCCAGGTTGCAGCGGTGGGCGGTGTTCTGAAGCAGGGCGAGGGCTCCCACCTCCCGATATAGAACGAGGGCGCGGTCATCGCTGAAGTCGAAGCCGAGGTGGGGAGCCGTAATGGTAAGCGGGCGCGCGGAGGCGATCTCCGATGGGGCGCGAAGGACAAACAGCCCATTCCAGCGGCTGGCGCGCTCGCTCAAAACCCAGTGGCGGGTGGCGGTGACGGTGTCGAAGATCTCCTCGGTCTTGTAGCCCATCTGATCGGCGAAGGTGACAAAGCCCGCGCAGTCTCCCGACGCCCACGCGAGCCCGGCGTTGTAGGCGGCCATCCACAGGGGTGAGCCGCTCGTGACCGGCACCATGGGTCCGGCGTCGCGAGCGGCAAAGGGCTGACTGCGGAGCAGCCTCACCAAATCATCGGAGCGCTGCGGCAAGCAGCTCGACGGCGTGGCGCTCTCGCTGGTGACGGGAGTGGGCGGAGGAACGGGGAGGATCTGACTTGGGCCGGGGCAGCCGCTCACCAGCAAGCAGGCGAGGGCTGCCCAGCGCAGGAGGGCCTTTGGCATGCCCTCCGCTATGCCATGACGGCGGCGGTAGGTCCAGCAGTGACGCTGCCACTGGCGGTCGGGAGCGGAGCCAGCGGGGTGGCGCTCGGAGTGGCTTCGAGGACACTGTCGAGCACGGTGCGCACGTTGTTGACGACGACGAAGCTCAGCTCGTTGCGCACGTCCTGCGGCACTTCGAGGATGTCCTTGCCGTTGCGCTCGGGCAAAAACACGGTCTTGATGCCAGCGCGGTGGGCGGCCAGGACCTTGGACTTGATTCCGCCGACGGGCAGCACCGCACCACGGAGCGTCACCTCTCCAGTCATCGCGACATCGGAGCGCACCTTCCGCCCGGTGAGGAGCGACACAATGGCCGATAGAATCGCGGTTCCAGCCGATGGACCATCCTTGGCAATGGCGCCCTGCGGGACGTGCAGGTGAAGGTCCATGTTCTCGAAGAAGCCGGGGTCGATGTTGAGCTCTGCCGAGTGAGCACGCACCCACGACAGCGCGGCCTGCGCCGATTCCTTCATGACGTCGCCCAGCTTTCCGGTCAGCTGGAGCTTGCCCTTGCCTGGCATCGCGGTCGCTTCGACGAACAGGATGTCGCCACCCACGGGAGTCACCGCCAGACCGGTCGCCACGCCTGGGCAGTTGGTGTGCTCGGCGATGTCATGGAAGAACTTGATCGGGCCCAGGTACTCGGCGACATCGACCCGGTCGACCACCACCGGCTTCTGCTCGGCCTCGGGAGCGGCAGCCGGCTGCTCGGCAATCTTCATCGCCACACCACGAATCACGGACGCCAGCTCGCGCTCCAGGTTGCGGACGCCTGCCTCGCGAGTATGCCGCTCGATGATCTCGCTGATCGCCGTCTCGGTAATCTGAATCTGATCCGACTTGAGCCCGTGCTCGCTGATCTGCTTGGGGAGCAGGTGCCGCTCGGCGATCTTCTGCTTCTCGGCCAGGGTGTAGCCGGGAATCTCGATGATCTCCATGCGGTCACGCAGCGCCAGCGGGATGGTTTCCAGTGTGTTGGCGGTGCAGATGAAGATGACCTCCGACAGGTCAAACGACACCTCTAGGTAATGATCCGAGAAGGCGTTGTTCTGCTCGGGGTCCAGCACCTCCAGAAGCGCGCTCGATGGATCGCCCCGGTAGTCATGACCCAGCTTGTCGATCTCGTCGAGGAGCACGACCGGATTCTTGCTACCGACTCGCTTCATCGCCTGGATGATGCGACCGGGCAGGGCACCGATATAGGTTCGACGGTGACCGCGAATCTCGGCCTCGTCGCGCACGCCACCGAGTGAGATGCGGTGGAAGTTGCGACCCAGCGCCGCTGCGATCGAGCGACCAAGCGAGGTCTTGCCCACACCCGGCGGGCCGACCAGGCACAGAATCGGTCCCTTCTTCGTTGGGGCCAGTTTGCGCACGGCCAGATACTCGACGATCCGCTTCTTGACCTTTTCCAGTCCCCAGTGATCCGCCTCGAGCACCGCGCGGGCCGCCGGTAGATCGTGCTTGTCAACGGTACGCTTCGACCACGGCAGGTCACACAGCCACTCAAGGTAGGTCCGCTGAATCGACGCCTCGGGCGAGCCTTCGGGAATGTTGCGCAGACGGTCGAGCTGCTTCTTGGCGACCTTCTCGGCCTCCGCCGGCATCTCGGCCTGGGAAATCCGCTCCGCAAACTGGGACAGATCTTTGTCGCTGTCGCTCTCGCCCAGCTCGTCTTGGATCGCCTTCATCTGCTGGCGCAGCACGGCTTCACGCTGGCGACGGGCAAACTCGTTCTGGACCTGCTTGTCGATGCGCTCTTTGGCGCTCATGACCTCGGCCTGGCGTTGCAGAACGGCCAGCACCTGATGCAGGCGGACCTTGACGTCGAGCTGGTTGAGCAGGCTCAGGCGCTCGGCCAGCGGCAGCTCCACCAGCGCCGAGGCGAGGTCGCTCACCAAGCTGGCATCGCGGGTCTGATCGAGCAGCTGGAGCACCGCCCGCGCAGACTCGGGAACCTGGATTTGCGACGCGAGCCGCTGTCCAGCATCTTTTACCGTCAGCGCCAGCGCGATCGTCTCGACGGAGTCACCGCTCAGCTCGGGGGCCGGCAGCGAGCGGGCGGTCAAAAAAGGCTCGGTTCCCACGACCTCGAAGCGACGACGGCGCTCTCCTTTGAGGATGGCCGTCATCTTGTCCGAGCCGGTGCGGATCACCTTCAGGACTTCCGCTTGCACGGCAATCGGATGAAGGTCACCAGGCTGCGGATCTTCTGTGTGCGGGTCCCGCTGCACCGCGACCAGCAGCGTGGGAGGATGCTGCTTGACGACGTTCTCTAGCATCCGCAGGGAGCTGCGGCGACCGACCTCGACGGGCAACGTCAAGCCGGGCAGAAGGGTCAGGTTGTGCAGGGGCAGCACCGGGAGCTCCGGCGTCGGTTCGCTGTGGCTAGCTTTCGGGTCAAACATGGGTTCCTCTTTGTGCAGACCGCATCGCGTCACGACCAGTCTGTCTGTGCGACAGCCTCAGACCGCGCTCGCATAAGTGAGAAGCATTGCTGCGATTTTACGACGCCTTTGCGTCCTCGCTTGCATCTTCTCGAACTTCGCCAGGCTCATCCCGGCGCAACGTGCGATATGGGCAAACTAAGGAGGTCTCCCCCACTGTCAATGTGCGACCTATGAAAAGTTTCCCTAAGGTCAACATTGTCTCGGAAAAATTTGCTGTTCCGTCGGCAGCCACGAGGGGTCAAGCAAAACTTCGCTCAATCGGCGCGGCGCAGCTCGTGATAAAGTAATCAAACCGCCGTCGAAGGTTTGCCATGACTATAGCTCTCCCCCTGCGCTGCTTTGAATGCGGCGCCACCTATCCCGCCTCGGCGCGCACCTGTGATCAAGATGGTGCGCCACTATGCCCTGAGACGGTGGGTCAGCACTGGAAGGTCGAAGGTGTACTCGCGCCACGTCTTGGGGGTGGCGTCTTTGCGGCCTTCCATGCCGTGTCGGGAGTGAGGGCGGCGATTACCTTCTTTCCCCCGACCAGTGCTCGCGAAGCGGTGATCACGGAACGGATTGCCCGTGAGCTGTCGGCGCTGCGCCTGCTCGACAAGAACCGGGGCATCCTGACGCTGATCGAAGAAGGCAGTGAGTCTGATGGTGCGCGCTTCCTGGTTCATGAGCTGGGTCAGCTGCGTCTGCTCCAGGATCTGCTCGATGAGTGGCAAAAGCCTGATCGCGGGCTGCTCGATCCGCCGGTGGCAGCGCAGCTGGTGCGGCCCTTGCTATCGGCGTTGTCGACGGCCCATCGGATTGGTACGGCCCATGCCGGCCTGACGCCGCTCGATATCTATGTCGGTATCGAAGGCGAGCCCGCCGACGGGATTACGCGGGTGGTCGAGGCGCGGCTGCACGGCATGCTGACGCATCCGATGGGCCCAGAGCTGCGGCAAGCGGTTGCGGCGGACCTGCGGGCGATTGGCGCGACGCTGTTTGAGCTGTTGGTGGGTCGCAAGCCGCCGGACTCGGTCGAAGCGCTGCGGTCGCTGCCGCTGCCCAAGGTGATGCTGGCGCCGGTCGGCAAAGTGGCAATGCGGGCGCTTGGCGGGAGCGAGCAGCCGGCCTACCTGGGTGCCGAAGAGATGCTGCGGGCGCTGGTGACGACGGTTCCAACCGTGCTGGCGCCGACCCACCATGAGGCGGAGCCGGTGACGCGGATCGATCCCGATGTCACCAAGCGCGGTCAGCAGCAGAGCAAGCCGTCCGACCACGTCAATACCAAACCGACGGTGCCGATCGAGATCATCCAGCCGCCCAGCTGGGCCGTGCCGTCGCAGCCAGGGCTACCTCTGCCGGCAGCGATGGCGCCGCTGCGGAGCGGTCTGACGGCTGAACTGCACCAAGTCTCGATTCATGATCTGATGAAAGAGCAGGAGCTGATGGCGAAGGCTGCCGCGTCTGTCGAGACGGTGGCGCAGTCGTCCCACAATCGCTCGTCGGCGACCGATCTGCAGCCGCTGCCTGCGCCGCTGACTCCGTCGCCGGCTCCACTTACTCCGATGGTGGTGGTGCGTCCCGAGGGTGTCTTCCAGGGCATCTCGTTTGGTCAAGAGCCGACGATCCCGGCGGTCGTGAATGCATCGCTGCTGGCGGTCTCCGCGGAGGGCTCTCCCCGTGTCCCGGTAGCGGCAGATGCGGGGGTTGTACGGCCTTCGTCGGTATCGCAGCCGGACAAGGCCGGTTCGTCGGGCAGTGTGACGGTGTCGATCAGTGGAGCCCCGCCGCGACCACTCGGTGCCAGCGGGCCGATCGTGATTCCGCCGCAGCCTTCGGGGCCGAACAGCGTCTCGCCCAACAAACCCCCGTCGGTCAGTGCGAGCGGAGCGGCCTTTCAACCGGTGCAGCTCGGGGGCAGTCCGGTTCGCGCGAAGTCTCGTCCACCAGCCGTCGCTGCGCCTGCCGTCGGCATTGAGTTCGAGCCCACTCCGGTTGCTGGGCAGCCGCCAGTCAATCCCGAGGAGCCGACCGAGCCCGCCCCAGCCATCAAAGTCTCCAGGAGCGCGCTGCCGGTCGTAAAGGAATCTGCCGATTCAGGTCCTCTGGCTCCCGTCGCACAGACGCCGGTCCCGGCAGGTCGCGAGCTCCCACCGTGGGTGTGGGCCGCGATCCTCGGCGTGGTCTGTCTGCTGGCGCTGCTGGCAGGTCTGTTTGGTCGGTAACAGGCGGAACTTGCTAGCGACTCACAGCGACTCGACAAGACTCTATGATATGTAGGCTTCACCCTCATGCGCCTCCTGTGGTCTGGCCTCGTGCTTGTGCTTGCGCTGCTCAGTGCGAGACCGGCTGCGGCATGGGCTGAGACCAGCGGGAGCGACGACCGCGGCTGCCTGCGTGGCCTCAGCTCCGACGGCAGCAGCGGCCTGCTCGACCTACCGAGCCCCGATCCAGGCTGTCCTTGGCGCCTACGGACCGGCTCTTCTCTGGGCGGCTTCGTCGAGAATGGCTATCTGCTGGTCAACGACCGCTTTCGTTCCATCGGCGGTGGCGTCTCGGTGGCCGGTACGCTGGGTCAGCACGTTGAGCTGGCGCTCCAGTTGGCGACTCAGCTCGGGCGGCCCGAGTCGCAAACTGGTGGCGGATTTGAAGCTACTTCTCCGTCGCTGCTCACCATTTCTCAGCTCAAGCTCCAGCTCAAGCTGCACTCGGCGTGGGGGCGGCTCGTCCATGTCGCGTTGCTGCCGTCGCTGCGCTTGCCGGGCACGGGTCAGGACTTTGCGCCCGCGCCGCTCAATATGGATGCCTCGGTTGACGCGCTGCTCGACGTCCAGCTCGCGCGACGACTGCCGCAGGTTCCGCTGACGCTGTCGGTGCTGCTCGGCTATTTTCACGATCGCAGCTTGCGGGCGCTCGACGCGCAGGACTGTATGGGCGGCACAGTGGCGGACTGCCTGCGGGCGCGGCTGCAAAACACGGCGGCGTATGCGGTCGGCTTGCCGAGGCTGCGGCTCTCACTTGCGGTCCAGCTGCCGCTGCACTTGTGGCGTGTCCTGTCGATCTATCCGACGGTGATTTATCGCCTCGAAGCGGTGGTGGGTGATCCCGATCCGGTGCTGTTGGCGCTGCTCGGTATGCAGTCGCCGGGCGCCCCGCTGCAAGGTCGCTTCCAGCAGTGGCTTACCGTCGGTACTCGTATCTGGTTTGGTCTTCCCTTGAGCCTCGATTTTGGGGTGCGGCTTGGGCTACAGAGCGCCGGCTATGCGATGGGTGCGAAGCTGCCGAGGGTGATGGGCTACGGCGCGCTGACCTGGGAGCTGGATATGCTGTCGGGCGATGCGACGGCGTCGTCGCGGGCGAGCGTGCCGACGCGGCTGCCAAAGACTCATGAGGCTGGGACGGGGCCGCTATGCCGAGTGGCGGGGACGATTCGCGATGCGCAGAGCGGTCAGCCGCTGGCCGACGCTGTGGTGCGTTTCGTCGGACAACGTCATAATGCGCTGCTTTCCGACGACAAGGGCGGCTTCCAAAGTGGTGAGCTGAGCTGCGGCGCGGTGCTGGTCGAGGCCAGTCGCGGCGATCACCAGACGACCCGGCTTCCGGTGGTGCTATCGACGGGGGAACAGGCGGCGGTGGACCTTCGCTTGCCGAAGCTGTCGCGGGCTTCTGCGGGTCGGCTGTGGCTTTCGCTCCAAAGCGACGACGGTAGCAAGCTGGCGGCGCGGGCCACGCTGTCGCGCGAGGGCCAGGTGGTGCTGCTCAGTTCCGAGGAGGGCGGGCTGTTTGCGCGGGTGACGGCGGGGGCCTGGATTCTGCGGGTCGATGCGGCGGGCTACCTGTCGCGCGAACAGACGGTGGTGGTCAGCGACGGCGGTGAGCAGCGGCTGAGCCTGGCGCTGAGTCGGCGTGGGCGCGAGCCGAAGGTGCAGCTTGGCAGCGCTGAGGTGGTGCTCGTGCAGCCGCTCCTGTTTGCTCCGGGGACAGCGAGCCTAACCACCGAGGCAGAGCGCGTGCTCGACGAAGTGGTCGATCTCCTGATTCATCATCCTGAGCTGGCGCTGCTCCGCGTCGAGCATGTGGCCGATTTGCAGTCGGTGGACCCGGTCGTCCTGGAGCAGCAGGCGATCGCCGTCCGCGACCATCTGGTCCAGCAAGGAATTGCCCCCGAACGAGTTGTCGCGCAGGTCGTCGAGGGGGCCCGGCGGGTGCCGGCGCGAATCCTGCTGAAGCTGTCCGCCGACCGTCACTCGGCTCCTTAAGTCCATGTCCACTGGAACCCTTCACCCGACGCTGCGAATCGCTGAGCTTGCCGATCTGTCGAGGATCGTCGCGACCTACAACGCTACGGTTCCGTCGCGGCTCGTCACAGCCGATCTCGATCCGGTGACCGTGGAGAGTCGGCGTCCGTGGTTCTTTGTCCATGATCCGACGCGGCGTCCGCTGTGGCTGGTGGAGCAGGGCGGGGTCTACCAAGGCTGGCTGAGCCTTCAGAGCTTCTACGGACGACCTGCCTATGATGGTGTCGCCGAGATTTCGCTCTATCTGGAGCAGCGCGCCCAAGGTCACGGTATCGGCAAACAGGTCTTGCAGCAGGTAATTGCCCGGGCACCGACCTATCAGCTACATACCCTATTGGGATTGATTTTTGGCCATAACGAACCGAGCCTGCGGCTGTTTTACGGTCTCGGCTTTGTCAAATGGGGGCACTTGCCAGAAGTCGCCAACATGGATGGGGTGATGAGGGATCTGCTTATCCTCGGAAGAAAGGTCTGACCATGAGCGGAGCGCTACCCAATATTGAAATTGAGCATAAGTTCCTGATTGACAATCAGTTCGACAAAGAAGTCCTGTTCTCAGCGCTGATTAGGCAACAGCCAGAACGCATTGCTTCGGCGCAAGTCAGCGAAACCTATTTTATTACACAATCCACACCGAAGATTATCTATCGTCACCGCTATGATGAAAAAAATCAGGATCTGACTTACAAGACGTTTGGCGCTGGCGATATCGAGGTTCGGCAAGAGGTGCGGCTGGCGCTGGCGGCGGGCAATCAGGTCGAGCTGGTGCGGGCGTTTTTGGCGCCGCTCGGGATTCGTTGGGTGGGCGAGCTGACCAAGGCGCTCGACGTGTTCGAGTTTGCCGACTGTGAAGTGGTCTATTACGTTGCCAGGACCGAGGACAAGGTGATTACGTGCGTTGAGTTCGAGGCCCTGGGCATCGAGAGCGTCGAGTCCGCGCGGGCGACGCTTCGCCGCTATGAAGAACAGTTTGGCTTTGCCGATAAGGTGCGCTGCCGACGGTCGCTGTTCGAGATATTGTTCCAAGATAAGATACGGAGCTAGTCCGCCCGAACCGGCGGATTTGTAAGTAGGGTGGGTAGCAATGCGTGTGATCAGCAACACCGCAATTTCGCTCGACGGACGAATCAACACCACCGAGGGGGGCTACATCCAGCTCGGCTCGACGCACGACCACCAGCTGATGAGCAAGCTGCGAGCCGAAGCGGACGCGGTTCTCGTCGGTGGTGGCACGTTTCGCAATGGGCCTCATCCACTGCTACCGATCGCGCCGATTTCGTCGCAGAGGTGGTGGAACGTGGTGGTCACTCGGACGCTGGCGGTGCCGCTTCTGCCCGAGTTTGTCGACGAGCCTCGCATCCGACCTCTCCTGTTGACCCGTCAGCAGCCCCTGCCGGCGAATTTTCCGTCGGCCGTCGAAGTGGAAGGCTATGACGGTCCGTTTTCTGACCCGCCGGTCCGCTGGATGCTCGACTGCCTGCAGCGACGTGGCGTAAAGACCTTGCTGGTCGAGGCGGGCGGCGAGCTGCTCTTTCAGTTTCTGGCCGCCGATGCCCTCGACGAGCTGTACGTGACGCTGTGTCCGCTGCTGATTGGTGGACATACCACGCCGAGCTTGATGGGGGGCGCCGGCTTCTCGCTGGCCGAGATGCGATGTTTGACCTTGCTATCGTCGAATGTAATCGCCGATGAAATCTATCTACATTATCGGGTCAATCGCGTAACGAAAACGGCGAAAAATTAGTATCTTTGTCGTAGAAGTCTTCGTTCTCAGTCCGTTTTAAGAAACCAACAATTGTATAGGTCAGCGGCGTGAACAAGACCTCTATCGAGATTTTAAACACCCAGTTGAAAAAGAGAATCCTGGTCAGCTCGCTGGTCTGCCAGATTCCGTAAAAGGCAATCGGATAGAAGATCAGGCTGTCGAGCGCCTGTCCAATGATGGTCGAGCCGATGGTGCGACTCCACAAGTGCCGTCCCTCCGTGAGGATCTTCATCTTGGTGAGTACGTAGGAGTTGGCGAAGTCACCGACCCAGAAGGCAACGATCGATCCGGCGACGATTCGCCAGGTGCTGCCGAACAACAGCTCAATCGCCGGTTGATAAGTGCGATTGAGTGGTTCATCTGCATTGACCGGCAAGTGGATAATCACCTGCGCCATCAGTGTAGCAAACAACAGCGCAAAAAAGCCGGCCCAAATTACTTTGCGACAGCGCGCGTAGCCGTATACCTCGGCGAGGACATCCCCAAAGATGTAGCTGATCGGAAAGAAGATGTTGCCGGCGCCAAACTTGATGCCAAACAGCATGCAGCTCTTGGCGGGGCCGATCAGGTTGGAGCAGAGCAGAACCGTGATGAAGCCGCCCATCAGCAAGTCGTAGTAGCGATAGTGGCGGTGATTCTCGACGGAGACCGCGCCTGCCTCGTTCATCGCCAACTTATACCTGAGGACGTCCCGTCCAGAAAAGCCCGAAACAGAAGTACCGAAGGAATCGCCGGCCTGGGCGTGGGCACAGAGCGGTCGCTGCGGAGACTCTGGTCACAGTGGGTCGTGATACGGTGTGCGCATGCGGCACGCGAGTCGAGTGTGTTGGATTCCTGGTCGGATCCCTGAGTTTCGCAGTGGACTCAGTGTCGCGTCGCAGTCAGAAGACCCGATTCCTTAAGAGGTGTGCCATGAGAAACAGACTCGCTTTCGGACTCCTTTCGCTCGCCCTTTTGTCCCTCCCCATGACCTCTGCGCGTGCCGATGAGATTGGCAGCGTGTCCACCGTTTTTAAGATGCTCGGTCCCAACGACAAGATTGTGATCGAAGCGTTCGACGATCCGAAAGTCGATGGTGTGACGTGTTACTTGTCGCGTGCCAAGCGCGGTGGACTCAAGGGAGGAATCGGTGTGGCCACCGACACCTCCGATGCTTCGATTTCTTGTCGGCAGGTGGGTCCGATCAAGATCAAGGCGCAGATCAGCGACGGGGAAGAGGTGTTCAAGAAAGACACTTCGATGCTGTTTAAGACCATGCAGGTCGTTCGCTTTCACGACAAAAAGCGCGATGTCCTGGTCTATCTGGTCTATTCCGACAAGCTGATCGATGGCTCTCCCAAGAACTCTGTTTCGGCGGTTCCCATCAAGGGCGGCACTCTGTAATCGGAAGGGAATTCTCGGTCGGTTACTTGCCGGCGTCTTTACGGACCAGCTGTAGGTCGATCGTGATCTGCACGGTCTCGCCGATCAGCACGCCGCCGGCTTCCAGCGCTTTGTTCCAGTTCAGTCCGAAGTCCTTGCGGTTGATGGTGGTGGTGGCCACCGCGCCGCGCTTCACATTCCCATAGGGGTCCTTCAGCTCGGTCGCGGGCGCCTCCACCTCGAGGACCACCGGCTTGCTTGTTCCATGCAGCGTGAGATTTCCCGTCACCTTGTACTTCCCTTCGCCGGCCTTCTTGACCTCGGTAGACTTGAAGGCGATCGCCGCAAACTTCGCGGTATCGAGGAAGTCTGCACCGCGCAGATGCTCATCGCGCTTGTCCATGCGGGTGGTGATGGACGTGGACTCCTTTGAAAGACAGCATGCGATTGGTTTCAAATTCGCACTAGATGTGACATTTGGGTCAGACTGTTGCTAGAATCACAACAATGGATCTGAACCTCCTGTCGGTGTTCGTTGAGGTTGCCAAGACCGCTTCGTTTACCGCTGCCGGCGCCAAGCTGGCGCTGCCGCGCTCCTCGGTGAGTCGGAGCATTGCCCAGCTCGAGAGCGCTCTGGGAGTGCAGCTGTTCAATCGCACCACCCGCAAGGTGTCGCTCAGTACCGCGGGGTCGGCACTCTATGAACGGATCGGGCCGCAGCTTCTTGAGCTAAGGAGTGCGCTTGGGAGTCTGCCAGAGCAGGAGGAGTCACCTTCCGGAGAGCTCCTGATCACCGCGCCCACCGACATCGGCGTGACCTTTCTCCCCAAGGCAGTTGCCGCCTTCCGGCTCCGTTATCCGGCAGTGACCATTGATGCGCGCTTGACTCCGCGTCGGGTCGATCTGGTGGCGGAGGGTTTCGATTTGGCGCTGCGCGTGAGTCTCAAGCCGCTCGCGGATAGCTCTCTGGTGGCCCGTCGCTTGAGCGATCTCGAGATGGCTGTGTATGCCGCGCCGTCCTATCTTGCTCGCCGCAGCAGTCCGCGGACGTTGGAGGACTCGGTGCAACATGACTGGGTATACTTTCGGAGTGCGCTGCCGCCGGCGCCCTTTCCCAAACAAGCGCGCCGCAGCGGTGTCACGGGCGACGATCTGCTGTTTGTCCACCAAGCGATTCGCGCCGGTCTGGGAATCGGTCTGCTCCCAAGCCATCTGGCGCGCGAAGATGTGGCGAGTGGTCACTTGGTACAGCTCCTGCCGCGACACACCGTGCGCACCGGAACGCTCTACTTTGTCTATCCCAAGGGCCACACTCTGCCGCGCAAAGTCTCCGCGTTCCGTTCCTTCCTCGTCGAGTATCTGGCCACCCGACCGCTCTCTCTTCGCTAGTCATCGAACAAGCAAAGTGATTTAAATTTGGTGTTATGGTGCGCGGCATGACGCTGATCGCACTGTTCGGATGGCTGATTTTTTTGCTGCTCGCCTTTGTTCTGCGGACGGTGATGCACCTGATCACGACCGGCAAGAGTGGCTTTGCGGGCATGCACGGTCGCCCGCTTTCTCTCGAGTGGTGGGGCGGTGTGCTGTTTGTACTCGCCTGCTTGGGCTGTCCGCTGGCGTGTCTGCTTGACTTCCTGGGGGTGCTGCCGCGCAGTCCTCTTTTGTCCGGACCGGTCTCTGTTTCCGTCGGTGTGGCGGCCTACGCAATCGGACTGTGCGGAACGCTGTGGGCGCAGTTGGTGATGGGAGCATCGTGGCGCATCGGAGTCGATCCGAGTGCCAAGACCGCGCTCATTATCAAGGGTCCGTTTCGCTACGTTCGCAATCCGATCTTTTCCTGCATGATGGTGTTGGCGTTGGGACTGGCGCTGCTGGTGCCCAATTTGGTGTCGGCTCTGTCTGCGCTGGCGCTATTGATCGGACTCGAAATTCAGGTACGGATCGTCGAGGAACCCTATCTGCTGCGCGTTCATGGTGATTCCTATCGCACCTACGCGCAAGCCACCGGACGCTTCTTCCCCGGCCTCGGTCAACTGCGTTAGCAGACTACGTGCGGCGGGGATCGGTCTCGGGAACCAGAGGGCGGGTGGCGCTGTCTTTGACGAAGCAGAGGAGTGCCGGACCCAGCTCACTTTGTGGCAGTAGCTTGCGGAACTCGGCCCAATCGAGCATCGCGTAAAGTGACATCGCCGGATAGTCCCAGCGACGCAGATGACCGGACTCTGCTTGCTGCTCCAGATACGACAGAATCAGCCGCTGCCGATCGGCAACGCGCAGGAAGTACGGATTCTGTCGGTCCACGGGATGCCCAGAGCGCTGCATCAGGAAGGGCTGGATCAGCTGATCTTGCAGCGTATCGATCGCGCTCACGATGTTCTCTTCGGTCATAGACAGCGACGGGTGGCCCTGCTTCTGTCGGAAGTACTCGAAGATCACGCGCGATTCCCACAGCGCTTCTCCGTTGATGAGCAGAACCGGAATCCGTTTGAGGGGATTGACCGCCGACAGCCGCGCGTCTTGATCGCTTTCGAGGTAGTTTACGATCTCGAACTCGTAGGGAATCTCGCTCAGGTACAAGCGGAGTCTGCGCACAAATGGCGAGGTCAGCGAACCGAGAAGTCGATAGGTCATGAAGGCGTGCTCCTTTGCCATGTCCGTGATTACGGATCGGTGGTGATGTTTTGATACAGCGCCCAGTCGCCCTTGCGATCGATGAGCCGGACTTTTTGCTCGGCCCCCGCAAACACCTGCACCCGTGACGGGCCGTGGAGCAGAAAGTAGTCCCAGCCGGCGGCGTGCTGCGAAAAGGAAAACTGCCGCGGAGCATCCCAGGAGGGACTCTGTGGAGTCTTGACGCGGCGCCGCTTGAGCGGAAACTCGACGGGAAAGAACGGCGTCATGTAGCCGCCTTGGCGAATCAGCAGATAGCTGCCCCACAAATTGAAACAGTTCATCAGCGAGTCGGGATCTCCTGGCGCGAGCATCAGCGGCAGTACCTGCTTGCGCTTGGGAACGTGCGCCATCAGCTCATCAAAGGCGTGGTTGCGACGATTGAAGCGGACCCAGTGCGCGGTGAGATCGAGCGTGTAGACGATCGACAGTGCCATCGCCGCCAGCAGCACTACCTTGCGCAGCGTCGAGCGGAGCAGCGGACCGCGAATCAGGAGTAGCGCAAACAGCGCCACCAGCACCGCCAAGCGCCGATTGATCGCAAACCAGTAGAAGGGCCTTAGCAGACTGCGCGGCAGCGTGAAGTAGAGGATCGCCACAATGAGCAGACCCAGCTCTGCTTTGCCAACATGGTGCAGCAGTCGATCTACTGCGCTGACTTTCTGGGGGACTGAATTTTTGGTATCCAGCGACGGAAACTGACGCGGACTCCTAAGCCAACCAGAGAGCACGAGTAGCACCAACAGAGCCAGCCAGATCGCGGAGTACAGACCCTCATCGCGCGACTCCGGAATCGTGTTCATGGTCCAGCCGCGCAGCATTCCTACGTTTGCAAAGAAGTCGTTGTAGACCCCTTCGTAGGCGCTCAGTCCTTTGCCACCTACCGGTAGGTTGGTCTGGTCCGCGTTGCCGTGCTGCTGCGCCCACACTCCGATCAGTCCCACCGGCAAGAGCGGCAGCTCTCCCAGGATCAGTCGGCGCAGCGAAAACGGGCGACAAGACAGCAGCACAATCACTGAACCGACGAACAGAAACGCGCCCCAGATCAGGATATGGGAAAAGTACAGAGAGACTCCCAAAGCCAGCGCACCTAGTCCGCGAACGAGAGACGGCGCTGTTGCAAAACGGTCGAGTGCCCACAGCGAAAGGAAGAGCAGCGGCAGACCTCCTACGTAGGCCAAAAAGCCGTGCGACACATTCATGTTCCAAGCGAGCGGGAAGGCCAGCACTCCCAGCCACGGATCGCGGCCGATCTGCTTTGCGTACAGCGCCACCGTCGCGGGCAGCAGCGCAATCGCCAGCGATAGGAAGAGCTTCTGGGCGACTTCCTCTCCAAACGGAATCGCGAGCAGATATTCCACTCCGTACTGCAGCCAATAGGGCAGCGGCTGCAAGTTCAGCTCGTAGAAATGTGAATAGCCAAGCTGCGGATCGTGCAGGTGTCGCCACACAAACAGATTGGCGAGGTGACCCGGATAGTCGAGCAGCGGCAGGTAGTGGACGCTCCAGATCGGCAGTAGCGTCGCCACGGTCGTGAAAAGGAGTCCGACAAGCAGCAGCGGTGAGGTCTGCCACGCCGCAAGCAGGCTCTGCTTCCAGGTCGGATGCGCTGACTTCGGCGGGCGATTCATGGGCGCATTCTATCCACAAAAAGTCTTGGGCAGACTGCTGGGCGAACTTGTGGGCGAACTTCTTGCCACGACCGGGATCGGCTGCTACGGATCGCGACAGAAACGGCGAGAGAACATGAGTGTGCAGCAGAGCGAGCCTGAATGTGAGCTGTTTGAGCTGGAGCTGCTCGGTGGCGGGATGGAGAAGCGCTATCGGCGAGCACGGCCCGAAGTTGAGGCGATGCCGTGGGGCACGCTCGATCCGCGACCGTTTTCGGAAGCGGTGCTGGTGGCGGCGCGACGGAGCTGGACCAGCGCGGCGTTTCAGGAACATCGCACGGCGGCGGCGTGTGCAGCGACGCTGCGAGCGCTGATTGAGGCACGGGCTCCGCTCGACCTGATTGCCGGCTTTTCGCGCTTTCCTTTAGATGAAGTCGTTCACGTTGAGCTTTGCGCGCGGATGGCGATGGAGCTGGGCGGTGGCACCGAGCTGTGGCATGAGCCGAGCGGTCTGTGTGCCGATGCCGACCCGTCGCTGTCGCCGCTGCTCCGAGCGACCGAGCTGGTGACTCGCAACTTCTGCGTCGGAGAAGCGCTGTCGATTCCGCTGCTCCATGGCACTTGGGTGCGGGCGACCCATCCGCTGCCGCGGGCCATCTTGGGGCGCATTGTTCGCGATGAAGCGGCGCACGGTCTGTTTGGCTGGACGTTTCTCGACTGGGCGCTGCCGCTGCTGCCTGCCGACGGGCCGTCGCTGATTCGCCGCACCGCTGAGCTGACCCTTGTCGAGATTCGCAAGCTGTGGGCGGATCTTCGGCACCGGCCCACCGCGCCGCAGAGTGAAGGTCATGCGCTTGGCTGGATGGGCTCCGAGGAATATCTCGAGCTGGCGACGCGCTCACTCCAGTCGCGGGTTGTGACACCGTTTCGCGAGCGCGGCATTGTGCTGGGCGCCGCTGAGACGGACTAGCCGCGTCGGCAAAGGAATTTCATGACGCTGTTTCGCGGAACGGGACTGCTGATTGCGCTGGGACTTCTCGGGCTGGCGTCGCTTATCAATTACCAGTCGCTTGTCGAGGCATATGGTTCGGGGCTGCCGTTTTTTGGTCGCACTACCAACATGGACAAGTGGGCCAGTCCGCTGCCTGGTCTGCTCCTGCTCGATGGCCTGGTGCTTTTGATCGTGGTGGTGGCCGTGGTGATGTTTGCGCGGCGTGCCCGCGAGCTGGCAGCGCTTTCGTCGGTTCCTGATCCGGGCGAGATCGAAGAGCCACTTCCCGAGGCTGATGAGCCCCTGTCGTAGCCACCTGGCAAAATTTTCCCCAAAATTTTTTTGGGAAAAAATTGACCCATAGATCCCACCCTTAAACAATCGATTCCACGGGGAGGAACACCGTATGGCCCTACTGGAATTCGACGACAACCACAACCACGCCAAGATCAAAGTGATTGGTGTGGGCGGCGGCGGCGGCAACGCCATCAACACCATGATCGTGAGTCGGCTGGAGGGGGTGGACTTTATCGCCGCCAACACCGACCTCCAGGCGCTCGAGAGCAACCAGTCTCAGATCAAGATTCCGCTCGGCTCGAAAGCGACGCGCGGACTGGGTGCTGGCGCCAACCCGGAGATTGGTCGACAAGCGGCCACCGAGGACCGCGACCGCATCGCCGAGGTGCTGCAAGGCGCCGACATGGTCTTTGTGACCGCCGGCATGGGTGGTGGCACCGGCACTGGCGCGGCTCCCGTCATCGCCGAGGTCGCCCGCGAGCTGGGCGCACTCACCGTCGGTGTCGTGACCAAGCCGTTTGGCTTTGAAGGCAAGAAGCGTCGCCGTCACGCGGACGAGGGCATCGCCGCACTCGCCGCCGCGGTCGATACGCTGATCACGATTCCGAACGAGCGCCTGCTGATGGTGGCCGGGCAGAAGACGACGATGCTCGACGCCTTCCGCAAGGCCGACGACGTGCTGCTCAACGCGGTGCGCGGCATCTCGGACCTCATCACCATTCCCGGCCTTATCAACGTCGACTTTGCCGACGTCAAGACCATCATGTCGAACATGGGCCGCGCGCTCATGGGCACCGGTCGGGCTGGCGGAGAGCGCCGCGCCATCGAGGCCGCGCAGCAAGCGATTAGCTCGCCTCTGCTCGAGGACGTCTCGATCACCGGCGCCACCGGCATTCTCATCAACATCACCGGCGGTCCGGATCTGACGCTGTACGAGGTCAACGAGGCCTCGACGCTGATTCAGGAAGCCGCGCACGAAGACGCCAACATCATCTTCGGCTCGGTGATCGATCCGTCGATTGGTGACGAGCTGCGCATCACGGTCATTGCGACCGGCTTCGATGCCCACTATGCCGATGTCGAGCCGACGATTTACGAGCGCCGCCCGACGACGACGCAGCACCAAGTGCCAATCGCGTTCGTCCAGAAGGCCGAGCACCTGCCGCCACCACCACCTCCACCGCCTGCGCGGGTCGAGGTTGCGGCTTCGGGAACTGCTCGACGGGATCGCGTGGCCACGCCAGTGACGACCACCCAGCAGGTTCGGCCCGTCCGCTCGGCGCTCGGGACTCGCCTCAACTTCGAGGACGAGGACTTCGATACGCCCACCTATCAGCGACGCAGCCAGCAAGTCGCTGCCCGCGAATAAGCGCTTCGCCCCTGACCGCGCTGGGGGGACACCATCCCCCCGCTATTCCGCCCCGTCGCCCGCTCCGAAAACTTCCCACCCACTACTGCGAGTCTGCGCTTACGACATCATGCGCAGCGTCCACTCCACACCGAGTGCCCACTCGGCATCGCAGCGCTTGTCGTCACCGTTGCTGCTCGCTTGCTTGCGGGCTCGCTCACCGGTGAGAATGCCGAGGATGGCGGCCTGACTCGCGTTGCGGGTCGACGGCTCGCCACTTTGCACTTCCTGGCTGGCTGCGGCGTTGACTTTTTGCTTCTGACTCATGACACAACTCCTTGATTCGCGCTGTGCGCCCCCGAGACGAAGAACATCCTAAGCGATGGGTCTGACAGCGCTGCCACCCAGAACGAGTGGCCCCCGGACCAAAATGGGGAAGCAAGCTGCACAAAGCGAACAGTTGAGCAATGTATCGCGCGGGCCGTGAATCGGCAACCAAATCCCCCGAACATTTTTGTGGGAAGCCTACAAATAGATCGAAGAGGCGGGCGGCTCGGCTTGGCTGGACTTGGCTTGGCTCGGCTGCTGCTGTGGCGGCGTAGGTAAGGGACGAACCGAGCGTGCAACGGCGGATAGTTTTTGGGCTAGCTCGGGACGGCGGGCCTCGCTGGTGCTCTCGAAGACCAGCGAGTACAGATAGTGCGTGTCGGCGAAGATCAGCAGATCTTGAAGGAGCCGGACCGATTTTTTGGGTGGAGTAGGACTTTCGCTGGGACTTTGGCCGAGGGGCTGCGGCGTCGGCATCGGTGTCGCGAGGCAGAACGCGAGTCCGTGCAGGCCATGATCCGAGATGACCGGCGTGGCGCCGCCTTCACTATCGAACAGCAGACCTTTTTTGCGATAGCGCTCGATGAGCGAGGTACAGAGCGCTTGCGGCGAGACCGTGCGCGGCACCGCCGGATGGACCACCAGCATCGCGCGGTGCGACGGGAAGTCGGGCGGATAATAGCGAGTGATAAGTCCTTGCGCTGCCCTCGCCCAACCGAGCGGTGGCGTATACAGATAGCGACGCTTGCGATAACCAAGTCCGAGCGGCAGCGTGTAGGCCAGCTGGCGCAAAAGCAGCGCGGTGCTGTCGATGGCGGATGGCTCAAAGACCGGCGCTTCGATCACCGACACCGAGTCATCGCCAAACACGGCGGCAATGTGGATATGGCCCAGCTGCTCGCCACGCAGAATCAGCAGCGAGGTGGTGGCCGCAAACTCGCCCTCCGCAGTGGTCAGCGTCTCGGGAATCGCAGCCTTGAGCGGAATCAGCTCGGGCTCTTGCGCGGTTCGCTCGGCGATGATCTCGGTGACGAGCTGCCGCAGGGTGCGCAGCGGCTTAAGCTTCTCTCGATAGCGCAGCGGCAAGAGCTTCAGCTCATCGGGCGGCTGGAGCAGCCACTCACCGTTCTGTTGGGACTTGTAGAAGCCGGGCGGGCAGACGATCACGTTGCCATTTTATCGCGACGAGCGGCTGGGCGGGACGAGCTTTATTCGGCCCAGTCATCGACTTCGTACAGGAACTTGGTCTTGCCGATGAGCTTGCGGTTGACCGACGTGCTCTGGACGAAGATCTGGTACTTGTCTAGCGAGTTGGGCTTGATGCGGGCGGTGCCTTCACCCTCGGCGGGCAGGGCGAGCAGCTCGCGAGCGGCGGCGCCAGCGAACATGTCACCGGTCTTGCGGTCGGCGAGGATGATTTCCTTGTAGCCCTGGATGGTCTCGGTCTTGGTGAACTCGTAGAAGCCGCGGCCCTTCTTGAACGTGAGGCCGTTTTCCGTCACAAAGTCGCGGATCGAGCAGTCGCGGTCGACGTCGAGAATCTGGAAGCGTCCGGGTGGGACGGCGCGCAGGTCGCTCGGCGTGAAGGTCGCCGACGGCTTGCGCTTCATCATCTGGTCGAACATCTTGTTGAGGCCGCGGTTCATACGGCCTTCCTTGATGACTTCCTGCTCGTAGCCCTGGAGCTGCTCGGGGCTCGCCTGCTGGTAGCAGACGGCCATCACCAGATCGGTGATGTACGAGAACTGGTCGAGCGGGACGTGGAAGCCGCCCGACTTGTGGGCCAGCTCCTCGTAGAACTTGGTGGCGTGCTTGCGCCCGAGACACTGAACGCCGTAGACGGGAATCTTCATCCCGGCGAGCTTGTCTATCTCGGTGCGCCAGTTGATCTTCTTGGGGTTGTCGCTCGGGCCGTGCGGTACGTCGTCGCCGATGAGGACCAGACACTTGCGGGTGTGCGGCAGCCACGACAGGCTCTGCGCTTCGTGGAGCACCAGCTCGTAGCACTCGGGAAGATCGCCGCCGCCGGTCGCTTCGACGTTTTGCACAAACGAGCAGATGGCATTCGTGTTGTCGGACAGGTCGAACGCCTTGGTGACGTAGGTGCTGCCTTTGTCGCAGTAGTCACCGTGCGCGATGATGCCGATCCGCATGTTCGGCACATCCTTCATCAGACGAGTCACCGTCTCTTTGATCTTGCGCCGGACCTGGGTAAGACAGGGATACATGCTCCCGGTGGTGTCGAAGCTGAACACCACTGACGCACCCGAGCAGCCATCGCTGTGGCACCGCTTGGCGCGCACCGGTGGTCCTTTGGTGGTCCGTGGATGGATGTCGCTGCGAGCTATTCCATTGGGCAGGGGTAGGAGTAGACGGCAGCTGCGTATCGACCACCGCCGCCTGCGGGGCGGACCAGGAACTGGTGCGGACCGGAGAACTGGGCCCGGATGGCTGTCCATGGCTCCCGTTTGTCGCGAATCGTGAGCTGGTGCTCCTGTTGCGGATTCCACAGGGATGCCCACAGCTGCTGCATCGACGGCTCGCCTACACCGACGAGGGCATAACACTCGCCGGCCTCTAGAACATAGGACTCTGCATGGCTTTCCGCTTCTCTCGCATAGCCGGTGAGGAGCCGGCCGAGCTGGGAGTGTCCTGACGGTAGTTGCTTGTGGGCAAGGACGCGCAGCCGCTCAACGAGATTAGGTGGTCGCGGTCGTCGCCTGGAGTGGTTCTTTCGTCTTACCGTGCGGGCCAGTTGGCGAGTCGTCTCTCCCTTGGCTGCGTGCTGCATCGAAGACGCGGCCGTACTTCGTGAATTCTTCGGCGGCGCACCGGGCCGCGCATTGAGCGTAGGACTGCCGAGCAAGAGCGCCATTACAGCCCCCGCAACAGCGAGCGACAAGCGACCACAAGCGGAACGATAGAAACAGAAACGGCTGAGCATCGATGAATCCTCCCAAGTGAAACTGCCGAGCAATCGGGGCAGATGTGGCTCTGCACCGCAGGCACAGCAACCAGCAGGCCAAGCGTGCGAGCCGTCGCAAGGCCGCGAAATGCGGAGGATTCCCATTCAACAGGAATTGTTAGTTGGCAACTCTGCTTGTCTTGCCCATGGGCCGGGCAATATGGCTAGAACTTCACTTTGTCGATTTGCTCGGCGAGGTAGTCGCTTGATAGGTGCGCATAGATCATCGTGATCTTGACGTCGCTGTGGCCGAGAATCTGGGAGAGGGCGAGGAGGCTGCCGCCCGACATCATTAAGTGCGAGGCGAAGGTGTGGCGGAGCAGATGCCATGGTCGCTTGAGCACGCGGCACTCTGCGGCACAGAGAAGCTCCGGGAGTCCGTGCTGCCGATTGGAATTCACTGCCATCTCCCAGCGCAGCTCGGTGCTGCGGTATACCGGACAGACCAGGACAGGATGAGGGCAGCGCGCGCGCCACTCCCGCAGCAGCGGCAACAGCGCGGAGGGCAGGCGGAGGTGTCGCGTCTTGCCACTCTTCGGAGTCGTTCCGTAACTACGCGCTACCGTCAGCCGCTGCGCATCCAAATCTACATCTTGCCAGCGCAGACCGAAGATCTCTCCCTTGCGCAGACCGACCCGCACCGCCAGCGAAATGGCCACCCAACGCATCCACCACAGCTTGCTATTGCGCAGCGTGCGGGCGCGGCGCTCGGCCTCGGTGAGCAGCCGCGATACTTCGTGAGCCGTCAGGAAGTCGAGGCGCGACGGCGGCGACGGCGGCAGCTTGGCTCCCTTGGCAGGACTCTCCCGCAGGATGCCCTCCCGAACGGCCCAGTTGAGCGCTGCCACCACGGAACAGAGTGTGGTCCGGACCGTCCCTGCGGGGTAGCGCTGAAGTAGGATATCCCTCAGCTTGGAAATCGAGATCGGCGCGACGGCAGACACGACCATCCGGGAGATCTGAGGTGCCTCCTTGGAGATCCGCTTGAAGTGCTTGGTGGTGCGAACTTGATACGCGGCGAGGTCCTTGATCCGCGGATCACGATACTCGACGACAAACCGAGCGAATAGGCCTTCCATCGTCAGTGCCGTCGTTCCTCCACGTTCCTCGATACCTACCAAGCCGCGGGCGATGCGCGCTTCGATTTCGACGAGCATGCGCTTGGCCTCGGAGTAGCTCGGCTGTTTGCTGGCGCGCTGTTTTCTCCGACCATCGGAGTCCACATATCGCAAGTACCAACCGATCCATTTCCCATTTTTCATTTTGCGAATGATCTCGCCCATCGTCGCTGTCTCCGCCTCTGTCCGTGGTCCCTAGGTGGTCCACAGATCGCGTGTAGGTGCGCCTCGAAGGTTCTGTGTGAAAGCATGCATACCGGCAACCACACCGTCACAAGTCATCGAAATCACGGGCCTTTTTTGCAGGCCATTGGTGTCGAAGCTGAACACCACCTCAATTGCGTAGTCGGCCATATTTTCTCCCTCGGATGTTCGTTGAAATGGATGGCGAGCAGTCGGTGTCTGCGGGCGAGGCGGCGCACATTCCCTACGGCACCCCCCGGCAAGCAAGAATGACTCTGGTCGCTTTTACTAATAGACAGCCCCTCTTGCCCAGAAGTCAAGCGGGCTTGCCCCACCACCGCGCGCCCCGTAGTTTTCTGTTTCGATGGGTTTGACATTTGCGTCCGTAGCGTCGAGGATGCCGGCTGTATGCCAAGGCAGCGTGAGTAGGCTGTCGGTCTTCACATTCACACAGGAGCAGCGACCGTGAACTTCCAAGAATTCCTCGGCAAGGTGAAGGACTCGATTGAGAAGCTGTCGACCTTGGACATTGTGACCGCGGTGGGTCCGCTAAAGTACGACTCTGCCAAGAAGACCTATGAGGCTCCGGAGTGTGGCGTGGCGAGCGTGATGCGGACGCGGATTGATCTGCTCCAAGGCGACATCACCACCCAGCTCGATGAAGAGTTTGCGACGGGCCGCTACCAGGGTCTGCGCGACTACCATGCTGCGCGCGAAAAACAGGGGCACGAGCTGATCAAGAGCAATATCGAGACGCTGCGGCAGCTTATCGAGCTGGCGATCCACCTCAAAGACAAGTAGGAATCGCAAAGGAGTCTCGCCATGTCCGAGGTCCGCGATCAGCTGCTAGAGGTCGCTCACGATCTGTTTGCGATCGAGATCAACACCATCGTCAAGCCGAACATGACGGCGACGCGGATGCGCAACGTCGCGCACACTCTGCTCGACATCATCAGCGAGTACGACTCGGCGCTGCGCAGTCTGGAGCCGCCGGCCCCTGCGGAGTCTGTGATTCCTAGGCTCAGTACGCAAAATGAGCTGGATGTGGAAGGGGAAGTACGGAAGCTGGCGGACCGAGCGCGGTCGGCGATTCGCTACTGGCAAGTCAAGCTCGCACCGTCGGAGATGGGGCAGCAGAGTCGCGAGCAGGAGACCACGGAGTCTAACTATCTTTTGCTGTGTCGGATACGCGACAACTGTGATCAGCTCTTCGGTCTGTTTGATATGTTGCGCGCCCGTCAGCCACAAGGAACCGTGGGAAATCCCGAGCTACAGAAGCTGAACCGACAGAATGCGACCCAGCGCGAAATTACGCTGCGGACCGGTGAACGGATGCAGCTTCGCAAGATCTGGGAAGTAGGGACAGAGACCGTGCTGATGCAGACCGTGATTCACTTGAACGGCGACATCTTCACCCGGATGCAGAGCCAAATGGCGCGCAATACGAGCGAAGGAGCGCGCATCCTCGACATTCACAATCGCGGGGTCTCGGTCGCGGTTTCCTATTGGCAGCAGCTGTCCGATCTGGTCGCCAACTTCTTCCAAAACCTGTTTCCTTCCCTCAAGGGATAGGCGCGAAGCGGACTCCGGATGGCCACTCCTGCTGAAGCGCTGCGGAGCGAGGTGAAGCAGATCGATCACAGTCTGCGCGATCTGTTTCGCCATGGCTCGCTGCGGATTGAGACACCGGGGCTCGATGGGACTCACTTGGCGGCTTGCACGACGGTCTCACTGGGGGGCGACCTGACGACATTTGTCGATCCGCAGCAGCTCGATGACTCGCTGTGGCAGGTGCATTTGGAATCGATCCAGCAGCATGCCGAGCCGATGCAGCGACTCTTTGCGCTGGCGCGGCGGGCGCTGTGGATCGGTCGCAAGCTGCGGCTGCTGGTGGCCGGAGTGAGCCTGTCGGTGAGCGCGGGAGTCACGGTGTGGGAGGCGCTGACTCATCAGCTCCGCTGGCGTAGCGTGGCGGAGTGGTTCGGCGTGGCTGGCCTGTTGACGGCGATTCTGCCGTCGCTGATTTCGCGGGTCGCGAGTCGGTGGCTCAAGTGGCAGCTGGGAAAGCTGCTGGGCGGCGCGAGTCGAGCGGATGCCGAAACAGAGACGCCTACCTGATTCCCAGCAGCGCGGAAGCCGCAAAGCCAATCAGCGGCAAGATGAGCAGGGCGTTGGCCAGACCGACTCCCAAGATCAATCCGATCAGCGTGTGCGAGCTGGAGGCCGGTAGTCCCAAGTACCATGTGCCCAGATTCCACAAGATGGCGGACAGCAGCAGCGAAAGCACCATCGCAAAACTGGCCACGGTCAGGAGCGGCACCTGCATGATGGAACTACCGACTGCGCTGCGGCGCCAGCTGATAGGACTGAATCGGCGGGTGGCGCTGGAAGTGCGCGCGCTCGAACGGACAGGCGCGCTTGGCGGCGTCGATCGGATGAGCGCTTAGGAGCAGACACAGCCGACCCTCGCGATCGATCTGGGGCACGCGCAGAAAAGCATCTCCGCTGGGAATGCGCACGACGCCTGGCACCAGCTTGTCGCCATCGCCACTGCTCGGATAGAGGCTGTCGAGCACCCCACCGCGACGCTGTAGGACATAGACATAGGCGGCCTGATCCAAGTGGACCGAGAGCGCCATCACCTGTCCGGGCGAAAGCGACTGTTCCATGGTCAGCGGTGCGTCATAGCCACGATCGTCAGCCACCAAGATCTGCGGTGGTGAGTTTGTGAAGTGACCGCCGCGATACGGTGGCGTGGTCACGCACGACGACAGCATGGACAACAGAAAGACACTGGATAACCCAAGCAGGCGACGCATCACGAATTCCCCCCGATGAGCCCGATCAGAATAATCGGAAAAGGCCCGCGCGGTCGAGAGCTAAACCCCGTCCACTCTCGAACCCGCACGTTTCGCCTGGGGCCCCGCTACCCTGCGAGACTTTTTTCCGTTCCGCAGGCGGCCCGAAAAAAAGCTCTCCGGTCGCCCCCAGTCTCTGCACTCAAACTGTTGGTTTCGGAGTGGTCTCAGTTTAGCTTGCGCGAAGCGGGGAAGCGGGGCACGGAGTCTGTTTAGCGGCGGGCGTGGGCGTCGGTGAGATCACGGATGAAGACGGCGGGGGGACGGCCTCCGGCGGTGGAGAGGAGCAGTCGAGGGCCGCTCTCTTCCGGTGCTACGTACAGACACACTGGAGTCGGTTCGTGCTTGGGAGCCGCAGCAAGCAGAGTCGCGACTCCGTTTTCCAGACTCCGCAGATCGGCGCAGACACAGACAAAGCCGCGGCGTAGCTCTTCGGTGATCTCTTCTTTGGGAAACACTCGCTCTAGGAGGGCTCGGCTGCCGCCACACTCTGGACTGGTGATCACGATGAGGAGTCGCAGACCACTGTGTCTGGCCACGGCGATTCCGTCTGCGAGGGAGCGCTGCCATTCCACAGCAGCACGATCATCAAAGTAGGGGTGGCGAGGTGCAGGATTCACGGCGTGTTCTCCCGAGAGAATAGCGATCGTTAGGGAGTCAGGACAAGCTTGCCCTTGGCTTTGCGGTCATGCAGGTAGTGGTGCGCGGCAGCCGCTTCGGCAAACGGAAAGGAGCGATCCACATGGGGCCGAATTTCGCCCCGCTCATACATCGCGAGCAGAGACGCAAACTGCGGCTTCAGAATATCGAGCCGATCGAACAGGTGTCCCATGTTGACTCCCTGCACCGACTTGTTGTCCATCATGAGCGACAGCGGACTGTAACGCTTGGTACGGAGCAGCATCTGGAGCGCGCTTGCGATGCTGCGACTCTTGCCGGGACTCATCGAAGAGACTCCGAAACAGACCAGTCTGCCGGCGGCGCGCAGCAGGTTGTAGGAATCGGTGAAGGACTTCCCTCCCACTGCATCGAGAACCAGATCGACACCGCTGTCTTTGCCGACAATCGCACGCACCTGCGCAGTCACATCTTGTCCGGCATCGATCGGATGTTGACAGCCGCGTTCGCGCAAAAAGGAGTGCTTTCCCGACGAGGCAGAGCCAAAGATCTCGCAGTCGTGCGCCCGCGCCAGATCAATCGCCGCCAGTCCGACTCCTCCTGCTGCGGAGTGAATCAGGACGCGCGAGCCGCGATGCAGAGTGCCCACGTACAGCATCATGTGATGCGCAGTTAGGTAGACCACCGGCAGGGCCGCGCCTTCCTCAAAGGACATCTTGTCGGGCATCCGGAATGCCTGCTGGGCAGAGAGCACGAGGGTATCGCTATAACCCCCGAACTTTGGCATCGCCAGGACGCGGTCACCGACGGCAAAATCGCTGACTTGGGGGCCGACTTGATCGACCACTCCAGAGACCTCGTAGCCGACGACACAGGGAATCGGCGGCGCGTCTTGATACATTCCGGTGCGAGCCATCAGATCCGCGAAGTTGATGCCTGCGGCGCGGACTCGGATGCGCACCTGACCGGCCTGGGCGACGGGATCGGGGGCTTCCTTGACTTGCAACACCTCAGGCGGACCCGGCTTGGTAATCCAGACTTGGCGCATGGCTACGGATGATACGCGGCTGCAAGCGGAACATGAAGCTGTCGGTTTGGATTCCCACCACTTTGGGGAAAGCAGTCGCTAACCGAGTCTCGGCAGCAGCGCGTCTTCGAGCGCCGGCAGGTGGGGCGGCAGCTTGAGCGGGGGATTGCGCAGCTTGGCGGTTTTGACGCTGGCCGAAGGTCCTTGGGCCATCGCGAGGTGAAAGGCGCGCTTGAGGTTGCCGAACTTGAGCCCGTGCGCGGTACTCACCACCACCACCCGCTGCGGCGCAGAAATTCGACCCTGCGCGACCTGCTTGGCCAGGGCCGCCAGCGCCACGCCGGTGTGCGGATCGGTCTGGAGTCCATGGCGGTCGCCCGCGGTCCAGGCCGCTGTGATCTCATCCTCGCTCGCTGCTTCGACGGCGCCGTCGGTACGTTGTAGCTCGGCGATTGCTTTGTTGACGTTGACCGGGTTGCCAATCGCAATCGCGGTCGCCTGGGTTGCGCCAGCGACGGTCTTGGCAAAGCGCCAGCCGTCGAGATACGCTCGATGAAGGGGCGAGGCCTGCGCCGCTTGTGCCACCAGCAGCCGCGGCTCGCGGTCGATGAGTCCCAGCTTCCGCAACAGCGCAAAGCCCCGCGCAATCGCCGTCACATGCCCGAGGTTGCCACCCGGCACCACCACCCAGTCAGGCGGCTGCCAGCCGAGCTGCTGACAAATTTCGATCGCGAGCGTCTTTTGTCCCTCGATGCGCAGCGGGTTCATCGAGTTGGCCAGATAGACGCCGTGGCGACTGCAAAACTTGGCGATCAGCGCCATGCAGCCGTCGAAGTCGCTGTCGATCGCGACGGTCAGCGCATAGCTCCCGAGCGGCTGGGTCAGCTGCTCGTCGGATAGCTTGCCCGCCGGCAGAAACACCAGCGAGCGCAGACCGGCTCGTGCACAGTACGCCGCCAGCGCCGCCGAGGTGTCTCCCGTCGACGCACACGCCACCGCCGGGATGTGGGCCCCGAGCCGTCTCAGCCGCTGCACCTGCGAGACAAGGCCCGTCATTCCCAGATCCTTGAACGAGCCGCTCGGATTGTGACCGCACTGCTTTAACCACAGGTCGGCCACGCCCAGCTCCCTGCCGAGCGATGGCATTGGCACAAGCGGCGTAAAGCCTTCCCCGAGCGACACCACATCTTCGTCGCTCAGCTCGGGATTCACCCACTCGCGCTTGCTCCACACGCCACTTGGCATCGGCCAGGTAGGGTCGAGCCGACGGCCATCGAACAGCGCCCGCCAGCTGGCCCCGGAGCGCTCGGCCAGCGCCGCTTCGTCGTGGACCACATCGAGCAGGCCGTGACAGCGCGGGCAGCGTGTATCGAGGAGAGAGAGCGGCAGCTCACCCGGACAACCGGAACAGCAGCGAAAGAAAGCACGCAAGGCAGACATCGGGAGGCTCCTTCGTCGAGAAGCTGAGCGCTCAGCGCGGCTGGTCGAAGTTTTTGAGAAGCTGCGCATAAAAGCGAATCATGCGCAGGTAGTCGCTCACCCGCAGACGCTCGTTGGTGCCGTGCAGCCGTGCCAGGTCGTCGGACGCAAGGACAATCGGCAGGAAGCGATAGACGCTATCGGCGACGGAAACGAAGTGCCGCCCGTCGGACGCACCAATCATCAGGCCCGGCGCCACCACCACGTCGGGGAACAGGGACGCGATGGTCTGGCTGATGGTGGCAAAGGCGGGCGCCGACAGATCCGACACTGGCGAGGGCTCAATCAGCGACTCGGGCTGGGCGGTGACGCGGATCTTGTCGTCGGCCACCACCTTGCGCACATGCTCGGTTACCGACGAGGTGGTGTCGCCGGGCCGAATGCGGAAGTTCACGGTCACGCGCGCCGACTGCGGCAGCACGTTGGACTTCGGACTGCCAAACAGCATCGTCGGTGCCTGGGTCGTCCGCAGCATCGCTCGCGTCGAGCCACCCTGATCGAGCTGCCAGGTCAGCACTGGATCGAACAGCCAGCGGTTGGTGAGCAGCGGCTTGAGCGGCCATGTCATCTCGGGAGCGACGTAGTCAAACATATCGCTCGTCGGAGATCGCAGCTCCGCAGGCATGGGCTCGGCTTCCAGACGGGTGATCGCCCGACTGAGCTGGCCAATTGGCGTCTGCTTGGGCGGCATCGACGAGTGTCCGCCTGCGCCGACCGCCTCGATGTCGACGTTGACCACACCCTTTTCCGACAGGCCGATCAGCGCGACCGGGCGACTGACTCCCGGCATGATGCCCTTGGTGACCACCAGCCCCTCGTCGAGCACCAGCTCGAGGTGGACCTGCCGCGACTTGAGCAGCTCGGCAATTTTGAGCGCGCCACCGACCGAAACGGACTCTTCGTCATGACCAAAGGCCAGATAAATCGTCCGTCGTGGCGTCATCCCTTGACTGAGCAGCCACTCCACCGCCTCGAAGATCGCCATCACCGAGCACTTGTCGTCGAGCGTGCCACGACCCCAGACAAACCCATCGGCGATTTCCCCTGAAAAGGGCGGCTTTTGCCAGCGACCTTCAGTGCCATTCTCGACGGGAACCACATCTTGATGGGCGAGCAGCAGGATCGGCTTGGCCTGAGGGTCTTGACCTTCCCACTTGTAGAGCAGGCTCAGCTCGCTCACCGTCTCGCGCTGTAGCGTCGAGTGGACTCGCGGAAAGCTCTGGCGGAGGAACTCATGCAGCTTCGCGAACTCGGCGCTGGCCGGCGGCATCCCGTCGCGTGAGACCGTTTGAAAACGCACCGCTTGCCCGAGGCGGCCTGCCTGCTCTGCGCCTGGATCGGCAAACGCCGGAACCGTCGCTGGCACCACAGAGGGCTGCTTCGAGCGCACCATCGCCGAGCGCACCGTCACAACGCCGAGCAAGGCCCCAAACAGCACACCACCAGCAGTCACTGTCCGACGGAAGATCCTTGAGGTGCTCATGTTTTGAGTGAAAAGCGTACACCAGCCGGCAACGCTGCCACGAGAGAAAGCTAGGCGTGGGCGATCTATCTTCTGTTAGAGTCCGATTTCATGACGAAGGTGGTCGGTCGTCGAAAGATGCGCGGGCTTGTGCCTCCCTTGCTGCTGGCTCTTGGGACTCGCTGTCGGCAGGGCTCTATTTTGGCGAGCTTGTGCGGAGTGGCCCTGACGGTGATGGGTTGCAGCTCGCAGCAACCCGATCCGGGGTCGGTGCGCTTTTTGGTCCGGACCACGCCGGCGCCCGACGATGTCGTGCTGTCGCCGCTGCGCGATGCGCGCGTAACGGCGCTGGAGATGCGGGACGCCCGTACCGACGATTTGCTGGCTCGGAGCCGCTTCGATCCACCGGCCTCTGACGGCATGTCCACCGCGATGCTGCCGTCGCTCGACCTCGGCTCGATCAATGTGTCGGACGCGCGCGACCTGCGGATGCTGGCGCTGGGAGCGGCGGGGCAACAGCTGCTCGGCGTGGCGCTGACCCGCGACGTCTCCTGGCTGTTTGGTGAGACGAAAGATGTGACGCTGGAGCTGCGTCGACCACTGTTTTTCTTTGGAGGGAGTCCAAAACTGATCGCTCCGATGGCGGCGCCCGATCCGATTTTTGCGCCGTCCCGCAAGCTCTACGAGCCGCTGCGCGACGAGACCAAGCTGCGGGTGGTCGATCCCAACTCGGTGCAGCCGCTGCTCTCGATCTACGACCGCTGGCTCGACCCGTTTCAGCTCAGTCCTGGTGTGACGAGCGCGCCGCCTGTGAGCGCCGCAGCTGGAACCTACGATGGGCAGTCGCTCCTCATTGGTAACTTGGCGGGCAAGCTCCATGTGGTCGATACGCTCCGGCTCGAGGACCAAGGCAGCTTCGAGCTACCCGAGTACTCGAGTTATCCGCCGCAGGGCATCGTCGTCGATCCGCTCGATCGGACGGCGGTGATCTTGCAGTATCCGCGCAGCGCGCCGGCGGTCGGTCGCGTCGGAATGATTGGTTTTCTGCGCAATCTGCCAGGGCTGCGCAGTCGGGTCAGTAAAGACGGTGAGCTGCTGGTGGTCAGCATCGACTCGACGGCGCAGAGTCCCGTCAGTCAGCCACTCGCTGCCGCCTATACTCCCGACGGGATGGTCGAGGTGGTGTTTGGCAAGCCGCCGCTCCAGCCCGGTGAGCCCGACTGTACCGCGCTCGGCAATGGCGAGATCTCGCTGCTCCGTCGCTACAACCCCAAGACTGGCGAACAGCTCAGTCAGCGCAGCCTGCTGTATACGACCAGCATTGCCTATACCCTCGCCGGTGAGCAGGTGCTGGTGCAGCCGTGTGCGACGGTGGTGGGCGCCACGCGGCTCGGTCGAGTGGTGGTGGCCCGTCCGAGCGGCGAGAAGATCCTAGCGGCCCCCGGTGTCCTCGCCGTCAGTGCGATCCGCTCGTCGATCATTGGCGTCGGTCGCGACGACAATGCCGATGCCCCGACCCTCGCTGCCCAGGCCAAGATCTTTCTCCTCGAGAGTGGCGCCGACAAGTGGTCGTCCTCGGGATTTGAGCTGCCGTCGTGGCAGGTCCCGTATCGCATCACCTTGTCGAGCGACGGCAAGCCGTATGTCAGCTCGATTGATATCTCGTTCGCACCGACGGACGTGAGCGGCTACAACCTGGCGGTGACGCCGGACCGCGCGCGGGCGCTGTCGATGCTGCGAGTGCAACACAAGGTGCGCGGGCTGTTTTTGACCTATCTCGGTTCGTCGAACCAGTACCGCTGCTACATCGACTGGTCGGGCTACTCCTATCACGTCGCGCTCATCAACTTGCAGTCGGGCGCGCGCGAGCAGGACTACATCGTCGGCTTTCAAAACCAGGACTGCTCCTCTCGGGTCTACGACGGCAGCAACAACTACATTGGAACCTGTCTGCCGGCCTGCGATCCGACGGACCCCAAGCCGTATCTGCGCGGCTTCCAGGAGGGCTACGTGCCCAATGCAGCCAGCGTGCTGTTCGGACGGTAGCGAGGAGCCATGTCGATGCAGAAGCCTCTCGTGACCTCGCTGTCGATTCTGGTCGGTCTGCTCTGCGGATTGCCGCTTGCGCAGGCCCGCTCTCCCAAGTCCCCGGCTTCGTCGCTGGCTGCGGCGGCGGTCCTGTCCGAGCCGGGGGCAGCGAAACCGAACCTGCCTCCCGACAAGGTTGCCGACGATGGAGTGGTGGTATTTGAATATCGCAACGACGTCAAGGCGCTGGCCGATCTACCGGAGCGGCTGACGGTGGCGCTGAGGCAGAATACCTCGCTGCGGGTCGTCAATCTGACGGAAGCGCGACGTCGACTCGGACCGGGGATGGATGCCGAGGTAGCGCGCTGCGACGGTGAGACTCGCTGTCTGTCCCTGGTTGGTCAGCGGCTGGGCGTGCGCGAGGTGCTGCTTTTGGCGGTCAGTCAGCTGGGCGATGTGGTGCTGGCGCTTCAGCGCATCTCCGTCGCGGACCACAAAGTCACTGCTCGCTATGCCGACTCGCTGGTCATGGGGCAAGCGATTGACGAGGCGCGGCTGCTCAGCTGGCTCCAGCAGCTCTATCCGCCGGAGACCTTCAAGCGCTACGGCCAGATTCAGATCTCCGCCAACGTCGGGGGCGCCCAGGTCTACGTGAACTCCAAGGCCAGCGGCTCGACACCTCTTGCGGAGTCTTTGCACGTGTTGGCGCCGGGGAACTACCGCATTCTCGTCGAGAAAGCCAAGTACCTGCCGTTTCAGGCCGCAGTCACCGTGATGCCCGATACCACCGTCGAGGTCTCGGCGACGCTGGTCAGCGAGCTTAGGCAGACGCCCTGGTACAAGCGCTGGTATGTGTGGACTGGCATCATCGCCGGGGTGGGCGCGGTTGCCGCCACTGCTGTCGCTGTCAAGCTGGGAACCGAAGTGCCACCGCCGGACACCACCAAGCTACCCGGCACGATCGTCTTCAAGTAGTCGCGGGCGGGTCTTCGTCTGCTCAGCAGCCTGCGGAACGCCGTCAGACGGTCAATCCGAGGGCGGAGCAGGCTTGGCGAAGGGTGGTGCGTAGCTGTTCGAGCTGTTCGAGGGCGACATCGTCTCCGGCGGCGCGGAGGGCGGCGCGGATATCGGCCAGTCCATCGCCAACGGCCACAAGTCCGTCGAGTGCAGCCTTGGGTGGGCGGATGCTGCCCGTCGATTTGGCGACCAGCTCGCGCAGGCTGTCGCGCTCTTTCTCGACGTCGCGAAGCTGCCGCAGGGCCGAATCCAGCTCGACCCGCTGCTCGGTGGCTCGCTGGGTGTCGGCGACCTGACCGACGGGCTTGCGGCGCAGCTCCGACTCCAACTGATCGATACGTCGCTTGGCGCGCTCCAGCTCCTCGGCGACGCGCGGATCGGTGGCCGCCGCTGCTGCTGGAGCCACCAGGAGCGGTGTACTGGCCTTGCGGACTGCGTCGTCGCGCTCTTCGATCAGCCGGCGGACTTTTTCCTCCAGCTCGGCCACCAAGGCGTCGCTCGACGGTGCCGGAGCCGTAGCGGGCGAAGCGGCAGGCGTCGGATCGGGCGCTTTGCCGCCTCGCACACGTCGCAGATCCGCCTCTAACTGCTCGACCCGTCGTCGCAGACGGATCAGCTCCATCTCCTGATCATCGCTCTTGGCGGCGGACTTGACCTTGCCCTCCAGCTCGCTCACTTGCGAACGCAGACGATCTCGCTCAGCCTCGGCGGCACGCAGGGCTTCGGCGGAGGCGCCTCCACCGCTGCCACCGCCTGTGCCCTTGCGCTTCAGCTCGGACTCCAGCTGCTCGACGCGGCGACGAAGCTTTTCACTGTCCCCATCACCAGCCGAGGCTGCGGCGGGCCTGGCCGAGAGCTCCTCGACCTTGCGCTTGGTCTCCGCCAGCTCGAACTCGAGGTCGGTGCGCTTCCGTCGCTCACTCTCCAGCTCACTGCGCAGGCTGGTCAGCTCGGCGGTCGCGGCAGCACTTGGCACGGGCAGCGCTGGCGCAGCAGCAACCGGCGACGGGACAGCAACGGGCGGAGCTGGCGCAGCGACGGGCTGAACTGGTGCAGCGACAGGAGGCGGCATTACCACTGGCGGCGCAGCGACGATCGACGAAGCGGCAGCCGACAGCGGCGCCGGGGCATCCGTCTCGAAGCGGACCTCCAGATAGCCACAGCGGAAGCTCGTGCCCGGTCGCAGCTGATAGCGAGGCACCCGTTCGTTGTTGACGAAGACGCCGTTGGCACTGCCGGTGTCCTCGATCCAGTACGCCGCGCCATCGTAGATGACCCGAGCGTGCCGACGCGACACCTGCGCATCCTGCGTCTGAATCTGGCATTCCGTCGCCCGGCCAATCAGCACCGGCGTGGTTTGCAGTTCGATCGTGCCTGTAGTCCCTGAGACGTCCTTATAGAACAGCTTGGCCATGGCCAGTCATTCCCCAGCGATTCAGGCTACCATGGCGGGGCAAAACGAGGAACCGTGGTACCTGCCTCTTCTCCGACGAACAAGCGACTTTTGCCAGCAGACTGGGAAGTGGTCACGGCGATGCACTCGCCCATGAGCGGTGGTGAGCCAGTCGCTCTCCGAATGTCCGACGGGACGATGCTGTGCGGAGAGTGGCTGAGTCCTTCCGGTCCGGCGCGGGCGGTGGTGGCCCTGTCGCACGCGATGATGGTCGATCGGCGGACGCTCGATGTGCCGAAAGGGGCCGGGTTGCTGGCTTCGCTCGTCGCTGCGGGCCTGAAAGTGTTGTGGTTTGATCAGCGCGGACATGGCCAGAGCGGGCCGACGGCGACGACCGGGGCGCGCTGGGACTATGACTCGCTGGTGCATGATGCTGGCTGTGTGGCCGCCTATCTGACCCAGGTCGAACCGTCGCTGCCGAGAGTCGCGGTCGGGCATAGCCTGTTTGGACACGTCGCGCTGGCCTGGCAGTCGAGCGTCGCGCAGCAGCCCGAGCCGTCGCAGACGCTGGCGCAGTTCGACGCACTGGTGCTGTTGGCCAGCAACGTCTGGCTGCGCGAGCTAGAACCGTCGCTGTGGCGCTGGTGGCGCAAGCGCTGCTCGTTTCAGGCACTGCTACTGCTATCGCGTCCGCTCGGGTATTTTCCGTCGCTGAAGCTCGGGGCGGGAACCGTCGATGAGCCACTGCCCTACTTGCAACAGATGGGCAGCTGGGTGAGTGGCGGCGACTGGACCGATCGCCATGGGCACTCGTATCGCGCTGGACTGCCGAAGGTGCGGGTGCCGATCCTCAGCGTCGCGGGGACGGGCGATCGGCTGATGTCGATTCCTGGCTGTCAGCTCCGCTTTGTGGCCGAGACCGCCGGGCCGATTGCCCACTGGCAGCTCGGGCAGCGATTTGGCGACGAGATCGACCCGGATCACATGCAGGTGGTGATGAAGAGCACGCTCAGAAACCGCTGGGACGAAGTGGGGGCGTGGATTGCCAACTTGCGCCGTTTTCCGTCGGAGAGGACAGGGTAGATGATGCCTCGAAGGAAGAAGCTGGGACTGCTGCTCGGCGCGATGCTGTTGATCACGCTGGCGGTTGGTCTGTCTCCGGCGCTGGCCGACAAGCCAGAGACGATTGCTCCGTCGGTGCAAGCGGACTTCGCGGTTGGTAAGCTGGTGGCGGTGGCAAGCTGCGCCGCGGACCTTTATCCACCGTCGGCAGATGTCGCGCGACTCAAGGCCGAGCGGGTGGCGCGCAGTCGAGCCGAGGACAAGCTTCGCAAGGCGCTGCCGCTGCTGGTTCGCGATCACAAAGCCAAGCTGGGACGTTTCGGCGGGGCAGAACAGGTCAATAAGCTTGATCCGAAGACCGCAGTGGTTGAGAAAATCGACTACGGTGCGACGGGAGGCGTGGTGCTGTGGCTGTCGCTTTTGCTTGCGGGCGGCAAAGACCATGCTAAAAGCGACGGCGCTGCGGAGACTGCTGCACCCGACGCGGGAGCGGCTCCGCCCGAGGAACACTAGCGATGCGATTCCCAAACTCTCCCGCTTGGCGACGGGCGCTGAGCTGCTGTGGGCCGGCTGTGGCGCTGCATCTGGCGTTGGCGTCGATGGCTCACGCGCAGGATATGCAGATCGCGGCAGCGGTTCAGGTCACGGACGCAGGTGATGCCGCCAAGACCCGCAGTCAGGCGCTCAGCGAAGCGATGGCGCAGGCGCTCGATCAGTCCGTCGAGCAGACCGCTCCCGAGCTGCGTGGTCGGCTGTACCTGATCAGTCAGCGGGCGCGCGAGTTTGTCACTTCTTATCGGGTTACCGACGAGAGCGAGCAAGATGGTCGGCTGAACCTGCGGATCGTCGCTCAGGTGGATGTCGCGCGGCTCGTTCGTGAGTTGCAAGCGGCGCTCCCCAGTGCGAAGCGGACCGACGGTCGACCGAAGGTGCTCGTCTGTGCGAGGTTCACGGGAGCCGAGTCGCTGGCGACGGGCCTGGCTGAGGCTGCGAAGGAGCTTCTGTCGCAGCGTGGTCAGTCGGTCGAGCTGGGCACCTCGGAGCGCTGTGCGACGGAGTCGACTTGGCCAGGGCCTCGTCTGAGCTTCGACGGCGGCTTGCAGACCCCGCTTTCTGAAGTGCGGGGGACAAGCCCGCGGCTGTGGTCGGCGCTGCTGCGTGGTAGCTGGCAGTTTTGGGCCGATCCGACGGGACAGCCGCAACGGGAAGCGGGCGACGGGGCAGGCTTTGCCGAGCAGCGCGAGGAGGCCCTGAGTCAGGCGGTGGTGAGCCTCGGGAGACCGCTGCTGGGGCGACTGGCTGAGCGCAGTGGGCTGCTCGGGCGGCCCGGCGGGGGTGTGCTGCTGATCGCCACGGGTCTTCGTTCACCGTCGGTGATGAGCAAGCTATGGAAGGCGCTGTTGGCCCTGCCGGGGGTCCGACGGGTCGAGCCGCGGCGCTTCCTGGTGGCAGAGGGTGGCGACGAGCAGGTTCACTTTCAGCTCACCACGACGACCAACCCGGAGACGCTCGGAACCGCGCTGTATCGAACCCCGATCGCGGGTCTGCGGGTGCAAGTGGTGCCGCTCGGCCCGTCGACGCTGCGGCTTGACTGTGTATCGGCGCAGGATCTTCCCTCGGCAGAGCCTGCTGCTCCAGAGGCTGCGACTCCATGACTGCCCCTCACTTGCTGAGCGGCGCGCTGCTTTGGGTCTGCGTTTCCGTCGCTGGCTGTCATCCGCAGATCCCGCCCGTATCGACCACGACGCTGGTGATGAGTGTGTCGCCGCCGCTGGCCACCGTGCTGCTTGACGATCAGCCGATCCTGCTGCGAACTCGGGCGGGTGGGCCGGCGCGGCTCAAGCTGCCCGTGGGTGCGCATCGGCTGGAGGTGCGGGCGCTCAGTCACCTGACGGCCTATCGCGAGGTCGTCTGCAAGGCCGGTGAAGAGTCGGTGCTGAGCATCACGCTGCGTCGCGATCCTGATGCCGACGCAGACAGCGAGACCACCGCCCCAAAGCCCTTTTCGCCTCGTCCCCCCGAGCTACCCGTGCGCTTCTGAGTCCCAGCGCTCCATCCCCACACGCGCAAGTATTTGTATGTTTTGCAGAATACAAAAAATTTCTGCATTAATCGGCTTAGGTTCGCGATACTGATCGCTGGGCGCCAGGGCAGCTGCCGACGGCGACCTCGCGATGAGACGAGTTCGATCGGGGGAACGAGCTTCGCAGTGGGGACGCGCGCTGTTTGCCTGTGCGCTGTACGCGATTGGCTTGTGCGCGGTGGTGGTCGGTCTGACGCAGCAGCGACGACCTGTGGCTCCGTCGGTGCATCCGCTGGATCGGGCGCGCGAGCGGGGGCTTATCGATGAATCGCTGCCGCGGCTCGACCCGCAGGACGCGTTCGCCAATGCGGCGATCCTGAACGCGATCCTCGACGAGGTGCCGCATCCCAGCCTCAAGGCTGACGCAGCGTGTCAAGCGCGGGCGCGGATTGTCGCGGTGCAGCTCGACGGGCGGCTGTCGAGGGTGCGCTTCTCGGGGCGGCAGGTCTGTCAGCTCAAGCGACTCAAGGAAGTGTCGGTGCGGCAGCATGGACTCGGGCGCGATGAGGTGGCCGAGGTGGCGGCGTTTCTGCTCGGCAAGCGGCTCGGCAGCGACGTTGATGTGACGAGGGTGGTGGTGCCGCCGTTCCGCTTTGCCGGCGACACGCTCGACTTTTTGGCCGCTGATCTCGGGCCACTCGGGCCGGGCGAGCAGCTGATCGGGACCTATCACACCCATCCCGGCAACGAGCTGACCCAGGGTGTGCTGTCGGAGACCGACCTCGCCTACATGGTCAGTGGGCAGGCTCAGCTCGACGGCAGTGGCAAGTCGCTCAATGACGCGGGGCCGCAGACCGACTGGCTGCTCGATGTCGTCGAGCCCAAGCATGGCGACTGGAATGCCTACGCCCACGACCGGCAGCGACTCGGGGAGCTGTTCGAGCGCTGTAGCCACAGCTCGCCTTGTCCGCTCAATGAGCTGCGACTCGGCGGCAGTGCGTTCAACCTCTATGTTCGCTTTTACGAAGAGCCGCTCGACGAGGACTAGCCGCTAGGGCTTCCGTTGCTGGCGGGTCCGGCGGACCAGCCACAGCACAAAGAGAACCAGCGCCACCAATCCGATCGCAGCCAGCACCGCACTTCCGCGATCGACCAGCTGCCGCACGGCTTGCCACGACAGCCCGAGCGCGGCGCCCACCGCAACCAGCAGCGCGTACCAGACCGCCGAGGCCGTGAAAGTCGGGATGAGCGCACGCAGCGGTGACAGTCCGGCAATGCCCGCAAACGGTGTCACCGCGGCACGGACTCCGGGGAGGAAGCGGCTCAGGAAGATGCCCAGCATGCCGTGCTTGGCATACGCTTCCTTGAGCGCCGCAAGCGCCGGCGGCGGCAGCAGACGACTCGGCCAGCCCGTCGTGAAGAACGGCTCTCCTTTGCTGCGACCGAGGAAATACATCCCTGCCGCGCTGACACAGTTGGCGAGCCAGCAGACCACTCCCAGCGGAATCAGCGACACCTTGCCGCGCTGCGCAAGGAAGGCTCCCAGCGCCACCGCGACGTCGGCGGGGACCGGCGGAAAGATGTTCTCGAGCGCGGACAGAACGATCAGCACCAGATAGGTCGGCAGTGTGGGCAGCTGAGTCAGCCAGTCGAGGAATTGATCCAGCACCCCGACATGGTAGTGCAGTTTAGGTGAGGCGAATGGCGCGGGTGGGGCAGAACTTCTGGGCGGCACGGACTTGCGGATAGTGCTCGGGCGCAATCGTCGCGTCCTTAAGCGCTACCTTGCCATCGTCGCCCAGACAGAATACGTCGGGAGCCTCTCCCACACAGACGGCGTGACCTTGACAGAGATCTTTGTCGAGCAGTATAGACAGAGTCTTGGCTGAGGACTCCTGATCAACAGATGGAGCCGGAGCCTGTGCCTGTGCAGTCCGTGCCGCTTGAACAGGGGCGGAATGGGCCACCGGACAGACTCCTTTTCCGGGTTCTGCACCACCTGCGGCTGCGACTCCAAGCTCATCGGCGAGCTTGGCGAGTGCGGTTGCGCCGGCAATCGTCACCGACGGAGCGGCACGCCGATCATAGCGGAGCCGACAAGGCACCTTGGGACCAACCACCAGGCCATGAAAGTCGGACTCCACCGGATCGCCCGCCAGCTCAAACTCATACTGACCGAGCAGCAGCGCCAAGATTGCTTTGATCTGGAGGATCGCAAAGGCATTGCCCAGACACTTGTGACGGCCGCCGCCAAACGCGATGTATGCGAAGTCGCGCTTGTCTTCCTCTCGGGGCGGCGCAAAGCGATCTGGATCGAACGTCTCGGGGTGTGGGAAGACCTCCGGAATCCGGTGCGACACCGTCGGAGAAACCAAAATCCAAGTGCCCTTGGGAAGGAACCAGTCCTTGAACACCCAGTCCTGCTGCGTCACCCGCACCAGCATAAACAGAGGAGGGTGCAGTCGCAGTGTTTCCTTGACCGCGTTTTCGATGAAGGTCAGCTCGCGCAGCGCCGCATGATTCACCGCGCGACCACTTGCAAACACACGATCGACTTCCGCAATCGCGCGCTGGAGTGCAACCGGATTGCGCAAAAGCTCAATCATCGTCCAGGCCGTAGTCACCGAGCTGGTGTGGTGACCCGCGAACATACCGGCCAAAAGGAGTCCGGTGATCTCATCTTCGGTCAGACCGCGCCCGTCGGTGTAGCGCGCATCCATGAGGGTCTGAAGGAAGTCTTCCCCTGTTCGCCTTTCGCGCCGCCGCGCTTCGGTGATGCGGCTGATCATCTCGACCAAGCGGACCCGCGCGCGGTCTCTGCGGATGAAGGAAGGAATCGGCAGGTGCGCGTTCAGATACGCAAGCGGAGTCACTCCCATCTCCAGATCGTGGTAGACAGAAGCGAACTCGTCGTTCATTCCTTCGCGGAACTCGCGACCGAGCAGACAGCGACTCGAAGTGAAGTTGGTGAGGACGCGACAGAACTCGACGAAATCGAGCGTTCCGCGATCGCCCCAGGAGCGGACACTCTCTTCGGTCTCTTGCACCACGGCCTCGCCATAGGTGCGCATTCGCTTGTCCTTGAGCGCCGGCAGCAGCATCTTAAACTGCTCTGCTTGCCTGTCCGGAGGCGCGTCGTAAACGATTCCCTTTCCGAATACCGGCGTCATGATCTTGTACGCTTCCGCAGGACTTAGCACCGTATCGGGAGCGCGGAAGACCGCTTCGTGGGCATCGGGTCCGAAGACCGCGACCATGCGGCGATGGAAGACGTTGATCGCAGCGATCTCTCCATGCTCGCGATGGGCACGGAACAGGAGCTGAATTGCGCCGGTCACAAACTCTGTCGCATGGCCGAGCACGGGCAGTCCTCCGCTCAGCAGCGGCGGCGTACGGAGTCCTTCCGGAACCTCACTTGGGCGATTCTGTCCTGTGGCGAGTCCGACCGCGCGCTTGACGGTCTGTTTCACGGCTTGGCGCACGGTCTTGTCGATCAGATTGAGCAGCGGCATGGGATTCCCTTACTGCGCCCCGCGTGGTCCCAGATTCTTTTCATCGGCAGTGCCGAGGACTCGATCCAGCCACACAAAGTTGGGCGCGAAGTTGCGATTGAACCGACGGTGATGTCGATCATGAAAGCCGGCGCTCACCAGGAACGGCAGGAAGCGACTTGGCCGCCACGGGAACTGATAGCCACTGTGGACCGCCGTCGCTTGCAGCTGCTTGACCACCACCCAGATGAGCAGCGTAAACAGATGAGGCCGCAGGATCAGCATCGGCAGGACCGTACCAAAGCCCGTAAACAGGGTCTCTGCTGGGTGCGCGTAGCTCGACGCCATCCCAAACGGAGTCATGTAGTGGTGATGCAAGTAGTGGATGTGATCCATCGCCCACCGCATATGAAGCGTCCGATGTGCAAAATAATGCCAGGCGTCCTCGACGACCAGACAGAAGGCGAGGGTGAGCAGGACGGTGGTGACACTCGGCAGCGGCAGCGACTTCTCGACTCCCAACCAGACAAACAGAGGATAGGAGGCAAAGGTCAGCGGGATCTCAGAGATCAGCTTGTTGCGCAGCGAGTGGCGGATGCAGCGCCAGAACTCGATGGTGCCATTGTCATGCGCCTGGATCTTGTACTTGCGCAGCGAAGGAATTGCATCCAGACCGAGACAGAACAGTCCACTGCCGATCCACGCCAAGTTGACGATCAGGGTCGGAAGCAGGGCATAGAGCGTGAAGTTCGACGAGTGAGCGACCAGCGATTGCCACAGTGTTTCCATGATGGAGATGTCCGCAAGCAAGTGGCGTTCTTATATCAGAAGCCTTGCCGCACAAGCGGAGGAAGATCGGCCAGGCGGTGCGCAAAATGTCGCGGACAGACAAGTGGGAATCGCGCGTGCTGCCGTCGCTGTGCAGTTCCGCACGATCTGTTCCCAAGTTGGGTGCGGAATCCGTCCGCTGGGTGCGGAATCGCCCCATTTTATCAGCGGATAGGAATCATCAGCAGCAAGCGCTTAGCGCGTTAGGAGTGGTAACAGAGGGCTGGGATTCTGTGACTCAGGGTAGGAATCGTAGGAATCGCTCGAGGGGCGGGCCATGCTGCGGAGTCGTTACGGAGCCTTGCAGCTGCCTTCGTAATCGACAGAGACGCCGCTCCCGTACGCGACGCAGCGGTTGCTATAGGTCTTGCCATCGCAGCCACAGACCGGCGCGTAGAGGGTTGTGCAGACTGTCGGCTTGCGTTGGCAGGTTCCCGGTGCATCGGCGCGGCCACAGTTGGCGGTGTCGGGGCGCTGGCAGAACAGTCCGCTCTCGCAGTCCATCGGCACTCCGCGCGAGCCGCAGCTCTCTCCCAGCTTGCCGAGGCGTGGGCCACCGCTCGCGAACGGCGTGTAGGCTTCGCTGACGTTCCACTGCGGACGGGTGCCGCCGCTGCTGACTCCGGCGGTGAGGACTCCTTCCGGCTTGGTCTGGATCGCGCCGAGCAGCTCTGCCGAGAGCGTCGCCGAAAAGCGCGTCGGATCAAACACAACGGTGTAGCTCTTGAGCGAGGTGAGCTTGTTGAGCAGCGCATGTTGGAACGTCGCACAGGCCGGACAGGCCAGCGGCAGCTCCTTCGAGCGCACAAATGAACCACTTGGAGTCTGGAGCGCGCGGGCCATCCACGCCTCTTGCACGATCAGCTTGTCGTAGGTCTTACCGGCGATCGGCGCGGTCTTGCCGATGCTGCCGCGCAACAGCGCCTGACCTTTGCCGACGAGATCGCTCAGCTTGTCCTTGGCCGCAGGGTCGAGCTTGAGCGCGCTGTAATCGAACTCGAGAATCCGACACTCCGGCTGCGCCGTGCCATCCGAGCAAGTGGTGGTCTTCTGATTGACGCGCGCGGTGAAGAACCCGCCACAGAGCGGATATACGCAGCGCCGCAGATCGGGATGAGTGACCCGGAAAAACGTCGAGTTGATATCGCCTGTCAGTTCGCTGTCTGCCGTCTCCGGCGCGACCGTGAGCGCGGTTTCGTCCGCGACATCGACATCAGCAGAACTTGGCGCACACGCAGCCGCGCCACACAGCGCCCCGAGCACGAGAGAAAGGATGGTCTTTGACATAGGCTCCTCCTGGTAGGAATTGAGTTAGGAATCGCAATAGGAGGCTGCACGGTAGGCACGAAAAAGAGGCATCGTCAAGAATTCATATGAACCCTCTGCGGGACCTCTGCGGGACCCCTGGGGGGGCCGGGCTGCGGATGGCATCGATTGCGGCTTGCCTACTTGGGGCTTGCCTACGTGGGCCTACCTTTGTTCTTCTTGGCCCTCCGAACTGGAGGAGGCCTCGTTTGTTCATGCTCCGCCCGAATAGAAGCTTGCGCTGGCTGACCGCGCCGTCGCTGTGTGCCCTCGCATGGCTGCCGTCGCTGGTCGTCGCGGCAGAGTCCCGGTCGGTCACGCAGGCCCCAGTGTCGGCTGCCCAGGCTCCGGCTGCCCAGGCTCCGGTGACTACCGACGCAGTCCCTGCTGCCGATTCAGCCAATGGGGCCCGCAAGGCCTCGGCGCACAGCCAGTTTGGTGCGTCCGGGAGCCCACCGCCTCCTGCCGCGACGGCCACTGGCTTTGACTTTGGCAGCTATGGTCGCGTCGGTATCGGCAGCGATCTGCGCGGTCACAGCGGCCACGGCGTCAACGTGGTGTCGTTTGGTTCTCGACTCGAAAAGCCCGCCTACCTGGAGCTGAACTTCTACTACGGCGGCACGATTGGCGACGATCCCGAGAAGCGCTGGCGGGTGGTCTTCGTGCCCGGCTACACCGGCGATCTGTTTCACGCCACCGGCAACTTTTCGCAGAACTTCGCGATCCGCAACGCCTACGCCGAGGTTGAGAACCTCGGAGTAAATGGCCTGTCGCTATGGGCGGGCTCGCGGATGTATCGCGGCGACGACGTCTATCTGTTTGATTTCTGGCCGCTCGACAACCTCAACACCGTCGGTGGCGGCGCGGCCTATTCGTTCAATCAGAAGCGGACGCTGCTCCAGCTTCAGCTCGGCATGAATCGGCTGGCCGACCTCTATCAGTTCCAGCAGGTCTCGGTGCCGGCGCGGCGCTTGCCCAGCTCGACAACGGTGCTAAGCCAGCAGTCGGCGACCTCGACGGCGACTACGCTCGACCGGCAGCGCCTCGTGATGTCGGCCAAAGCGACGCAGTTTGTCCGCGCGCTCGACCAGCTTCCCAATGCCAAGGTGGTGGTCTACGGAGAGTTTCACTATCTGCCGAAGGGCGAGCGCCAGGCCGAGATGGTGGGCCTGCCGCGCCAGCCGCTGCCCGACGACTTTGGTTACGTTGTGGGCGCTCAGCTCGGTGGCTGGCTGCGCAGCTTTGTGTTTGCCAACCTGTTCTTTCGTCACGCCGGCGGACTCGGCGCGTTTGGCGATCTGGGCAAGCCCTTTGGCTTCAACACCGACGAGCGGGTGTGGGGCGCCAGCGAAAACACGCTCGCGCTATCGGCCAACTACGAGTCGCAGACCTTCGGACTCATGGCCGGCGGCTACTTCCGCAAGTGGAGCGACGCCAACAAGTCCGAGGACAGCGGCTACAGCGAAGGAGCCCTGGCGCTGCGACCGACGCTGTACTTCACCAAGTACATCCACACCGCGCTCGAGCTGTCCTATCAAGTGCGGCGACCGACGGCGGTGGATCAAGACAGCGGACGTTACATTCGCCCGATGGTGGCTCGCGCGAGCCTGATTCCGATCGTCGCGCCGCTCGGTCGCGGGACGTACTCGCGGCCCTTCCTGTACGGAATCTATACCTTGAGCTGGCTCAGCTCCGACGCGCAGTACTACCTGTTCGATCCCCAGGATGTCCGCGCCGGCCACTCGATCGTCCACTACCTCGGCCTCGGCGTCGAGTGGTGGTTCAACAGCTCGTATCGCTAGGAAGTCGAATAACCACCGTCGCGCCGACGAACAGAGGAGCAAAGGTCTGCTGGATGAGGATCCGGCAATGGTCAGCATCAAGCACCACTGGCGCCCGATTCGTCGACTGATGGCTCCGTTCCGCGGCGCTCACCTGGACCTCCAACAGCAGGGCTTCTGGCGTCAGCACCACACCCCGAGGTTGTCCCGTCGAGTCAGCGGTCCACACGAGCAGTCCCGGCCCCGGCGCTGTCGGCGCTGAGACCGTTGGCCGCTCGGGCAGGCGAAACAGCTGTTCTTCGTCGTCGAGCACGAGATCGGGCCGCAGCGGCGCCAAGCGGAAGGCGCGTGCCTGCGGATCGAGCGACACCGAGAAAATCGAGACCAACAGCCCACGATGAAGCGCTCCGAGCAGAAGCGGCAGCAGCCATCGCCCCGGTGGCAGCAGCAGCGCCAGTCGGTGCCCGGCGGACAGTCCGAGCCGAGCGAAGTGCCAAGCGACGATGATGGAGGCACGGCCTAGCTCCTCGTAGCTGAGGACTTCCCCGTCACAGATGATCGCCGGTCGCTGCGGACCGTCCGACAGTCCACGCTGCAACAGTGCCGCCACAAAGCGCGCCCCTGAGTCCTCATCTACAGCGATCTTTCGCGACGGGTACCCGGCTTCTGCGACCTTCATGTTGGCCTCACCGCGGTCATTTCCAAGCTGTGCCTGCGCGGACCTGCCGCGCTGGCGAAACGGGAAGACATTGGGCTACCACACCGAGTTCATGAGCTGCCTTGCTCGCTGGCATCGAGGAGTGCGGACGGCCCAGAGCCCACGGTCAGGATCAGCTCAGCCTCGGCGACAAGCTGATCGCGGACTCGCGTGGTGGCCCGAAAGGAATGGAGCGGACCGGCCCGTCCGATAAGCTCGGCCTGGTAGACGAGCAGACAGCCCGGTGACACCGGTCGGTGGAAGCGAGCGCTGCGCAGCGCCGACAACATGCCCGGCGCTGGCCCCGCGGTGGCGGAGTTTCGGAAGCGCGCCAAGATGCCGCAGGTCTGCGCCATCCCTTCCAGCAGCAGCACGCACGGCACAATCGGAGTATCGGGGAAGTGGGCTTCCGTCCACGGCTCAACCTCGGGAACTTGGCGGGTCGCAATGATCATACATTCACCAATAGAGAGGACTTTTTCGACAAAACGGAACGCCGCTCCATGGGGAAGCGTGGTCGACGGCTGAGGCAGCGTGCGGGGTTGGACAGACACGGGGAGCCTCCTGTCGAATTTCCGACGGCAGGACTCGCTTGTGAATCGCCGCCGCATTCCCTTGTTAACCGCTCTGCAAAGGATACTTTCCTGTGCTTGATTGAAAATAATGAAACAATCAATTGATGAAATATTAATATACATAGCAACCGCCGCCTGCTCGCAGCCAGGTGAATGATTCCTAAGCAGAAGCCATGCCAGGCGGAGGGCGCTGGCTGGCCGGGGGCGAGAAGCTGGTGCGTTGCTGTCGCTGACGGTTATGCAGAATGCGACATTGGGGCAAATGTCGTGGCGGGCGGATCTGACACGGTGTGCGCGTGTGTCACGACGTGTCGACTGGACTGCGGTGGCATGTGGTCGCGCTGACTCGGATTGTTCGTTGCCGAGAGTCGCGTAGGCGTGGTAAGCCTTTCCGCAATGTTAGAGACGCTAAGCAAAGGCTTTCGCCTCGCCCGAGAGAAGCTAACTGGGCAGGCCGAGCTATCCGAGGAAAACATCGAGGCGGCGCTGCGGGATGTGCGGATGTCGCTGCTCGAGGCCGACGTCGCACTACCGGTGGTCCGCTCGTTCTTGCAGCGGGTCAAGGACAAGTCGGTCGGTCAGATCGTCAAGCTGCGCGCCAAGGCCGAGGTGCCTGCCGAGGGCAAAGCCGGCGAAAAAAGCCTGAAGAGCATGGAGGTCACTCCCGAGTGGCACTTCATCAAAATCTGTCAGGAAGAGCTGACCGCGCTGATGGGCAACCCCGAGGGGGGGCCGACGGAGTTCAACTGGGCGAAGAAGGGCCCGACCGTCATCATGATGGTCGGTTTGCAGGGCTCAGGGAAGACCACCACCGTCGGTAAGCTGGCGCGCTGGCTGCACAAGATTCACAAGCGCAAGCCACTTCTCGTCGCTGCCGACGTGTATCGGCCCGCCGCGGTACAGCAGCTCCAGGTCATCGGCGACAAGCTCGGCATGGCGGTGTTCACCGGCGACGGCAAGAACCCGGTCGAGATCTGCGACGAGGCCTACAAGTACGCCTACACCAAGGGCTACGAGGTGGTGCTGCTCGATACCGCTGGGCGACTGGCGATCGACGAGCCGCTGATGAAGGAACTCGACCAGATCAAGGCGCGGGTCAAGCCGCAAGAAACCTTCCTGGTCGTCGACTCGATGATTGGTCAGGATGCGGTCAACACCGCTCGGTCGTTCCACGAGCGCGTCAGCACCACCGGCTTCATCCTCACCAAGCTCGACGGTGATGCCCGTGGTGGCGCGGCGCTGACGATCCGCGAAGTCACGGGGCAGCCGATCCGCTTCCTCGGCGTCGGAGAGAGCCTCGACAAGATCGAGGAGTTCCGTCCCGAGGGCCTGGCGAGCCGCATTCTCGGCATGGGCGACATCGTTGGCCTGATGAAGGACTTCGAGCAGGTCGTCGATACCCAGAAGGCCGAGCAGGACGCGATGCGGATGCTCAAAGGGAAGTTCGACATGCAGGACTTCCTCGAGCAGATCAGCGTCATCCAGCAGCTGGGGTCGCTCAAAGACATCCTCGCCAAGATGCCGATGTTTGGCATGCAGCTGCCCGAGGGTGCCAACATCGACGACAACGAGCTGGTGAAGATCAAAGCGATGATCAGCTCGATGACGATGATCGAGCGTCGCCAGCCGGAGCTGTTCATCGAGACCTCGTGGGAGCAGGTGATCTCGGGCGGACAAGTGAAGGGTCGCCGTCGCGTCGCCAACTACGTCGAGAGCCGGGTGCGTCGCATTGCCCGTGGCTCGGGACGCAAAGAAGTCGAGGTGATGGAGCTGTTGCACAAGTTTGCGCTGATGCGGCAGATGATGCTGAGCATGGGTGCGCAGGCGGGGTTGCTCGGCAAGATCCCGGGGCTGCGCTCGCTCGGCAAGCTCAAGCAGATGGCGGGCATGGACCTTGGCGCGATGATGAATGCCGCCGGGATGCCACAGCTGGAGGGCCGTCGCTCGGCGCCGCGTCCCAACGTCGACAAGAAGCGCGAGAAGATCAAGCGCAAGCTGGCCAAAGAAGCACGCAAGCGCAACAAGAAGAAGTAGCGTCGGAAAGGGCCACACAGGAGCGCCACAAAAAGCGCCAAGGAGTAGTCATGGCTGCGACGAGCGCGGCGAGCTTTTCGGGGGTCTTTACGGCGCTTGTAACGCCGATGCGGGTCAGCGACGGTGGCGCCGGGACAATCCTGGACGAAGCCGGGCTGGTTCGGCTGGTCGAGGCGCAGCTCGACGGGGGCGTGCAGGGATTGGTGGCCTGCGGAACCACCGGCGAGGCCGCGACGCTGTCTGCCGAGGAGCAGGCCCGCGTGATCAAGCTCGTCGTCGAGACGGTGCGGGGTCGGGTGCCGGTGCTGGCGGGGGTGGGATCGCCGTCGACGGCCACGTCCTTGGCGCTCGGTAAGACTGCACTCTCCGTCGGTGTGAGTGGGCTGCTCGCGGTAACGCCGTACTACAACAAGCCGCCGCAAGAGGGCCTCTATCAGCACTTCTCGGCGCTGTGTTCGCTCGGGGCACCGATTGTGCTCTACAACGTGCCGGGGCGGACTGGCTCGGACCTTCAGCCGGAAACGGTGGCGCGGCTCGTCGAAAGACCGGAGATTGTGGCGCTCAAAGAGGCGTCGGGCTCGGTGCTGCGTCTCCAATCGCTGTCTCGGCTGTTCGGTTCGCGCCTCACGCTGCTTTCAGGCGAAGATGCGCTCAACTATCCGCTCTACTGCGTCGGGGCGCGGGGCGCGATTTCGGTGCTGTCGAACATCGCGCCACGGGCCACGGTCGAGGTCTGGCAGCGCTTTGAGAGCGGTCCATCGGCAGAGGCCTTCGCCCTGCATCAGCGACTGGTTCCGCTCTGTGATCTACTGTTTTGCGAGCCAAATCCGATTCCGGCCAAAGCGGCGCTGCATATGATGGGTCAGATGGACAATGTGCTGCGCTTGCCGCTTGTGCCGATGAGTCCGCCCGGTCAGGCGCGGCTGCGGGCCGAGCTGGCGGTGCTGGGGCTTCTGTCATGAGCAACCGAACCTTCCCGAGTGAACGCACCAATCCCGACGAGTCCTCGGATCAGTTTCAACCGTCCTCAGCGACGGCAGGCAAGGGCGGCAGCGAGCTGAACATGGTGATCAACCTGCCAGTCCGCGTCGGTATCTACGGCGCTTTCGGGCGGATGGGGCAGATCCTGATTCGCTCGCTGCTGTCGGGGCTTGACTCGGAGCGCGAGCCAAAGCTGATGCTGACGGCGGCGGTCGAAGTGACCAATCACGCACATCTGGGTCGGGACATTGGTCCGTCGTGTGGCCTCGGGCCGGTGGGGATTGATCTAACGGATGATCTGGCACGGGCTCTCAGCAATGTCGACGTGATGATCGACTTTTCCACGCCGGGAGCGACGGCGCTGCTGGCTTCGGCAGCGGTCGAGACTGGGACGCCACTGGTGATTGGCACGACCTCGCTGCATGCGGCGGCGCTGGCGGCGATCGACTCAGCGGCCAATCGGGTGCCGGTGGTCTGCTCGGCCAATATGTCGCCCGGAGTGACGGTGCTGAACGCGCTGCTCAAGCGGACAGCGGCGGCGCTGCCCGACTATGACGCCGAGATCGTCGAGCTACACCACAAGTGGAAGCGTGATGCACCGTCGGGAACGGCGCTGCTGCTGGCCGATGCGATCGAGGGGGCACGTGGTCGCAAGAGCGATCTCCGGCTTGGTCGCTCGGGAATGAGCGGCCCGCGTGAGGCTGGTGAGCTTGGCATCATGGCGATTCGCGGCGGCGACGTGGTTGGGGAGCACACGGTGTTTTTCTTCGGCACCGGCGAGCGGCTGGAGCTGACCCATCGGGCGCAGAGTCGAGACGTGTTCGCGCGCGGGGCGCTGCAAGCGGCGCGCTGGGTCGCGAGCCAACAGCCCGGCATCTACAGCATGGAAGACGTGCTGGGGATGTATTAGGCCCGCTGTGCCCTGATGCAACAGCTTCACGGAAACCTGACCGGCCTGTCAGCCAGCGACAAGCAGCTTCTGGAACGAATCTATCGACGACGGGTGGCCCCGAGCGAGGTCGTGTCCGAGGAGCTAGGCGCCTTTTTGGGGCAGTGCTCGACGACGGTCAAGCGCCAAGTCGGGGTGCTGATCGATCGCGGCGGCGTCGTGACCCACGTCATCGTCGGTGACCACCAGAAGCTATTTCTGCCGGATCTCGGGCGTGCGCGTGCTGGGCGAGGGCGATTGCGGGGTCTGCGGCTGGTGCATACGCACCTTCACGACGAGCCGCTGAGTCGCGATGACCTGCTTGATCTCGCGAAGCTGCGTCTCGACATGGTGGCGGCGATTGGTATCGGTCGTGACGGGCGAGCGGCGCGGCTGTACCTGGCGCACCTGCTGCCACCCAATGCGCGCGGGGAGCTGTGGCGTGAGCTGCCGCCGGTCCCGCTGCATCGTCAGGAGATCCTGTGCGACGAGCTGATTCCGGCGCTCGAGGACGAATACCAGCGGGCAGCGCAAGCGGCGGCGGTGGTCGACGATGGCCGGGATCGCGCGGTGGTCGTCCATGTCATCTGTACGTCCGACGAAGGTCGTCACCGGGGCGAGCCAGCCAATCCGGTCACGCGCGTCGCTGAGCTGCGGGAGCTGTGTCGGACGGCGGGACTGCAAGTGCTCGATGTCATTTCGCAGCGACGGGCACAGCTCGATCCACGGACGCTGCTCGGCAAGGGCAAGCTCGACGAGGTGGTGCTGCGGGCTCTGCAATACGACGCGACCGTGCTGGTCTTCGATCCCGAGCTGTCGCCGGCGCAGGCGCGGACCATCAGCGACGCGACGACGCTCAAGGTGATCGACCGGACGATGCTGATCCTCGACATCTTCGCACAGCATGCCAAGAGCCGCGATGGCAAGATGCAGGTCGAGCTGGCGCAGCTCAAGTACACGCTGCCGAGGCTGATCGAGAAGAACACCATGATGTCGCGCCTCACCGGTGGCATTGGTGGCCGTGGACCGGGTGAGACCAAGCTGGAGATCAATCGTCGACGAGCGCGCGAGCGAATCACGCTCCTACAGCGGCAGATTGAGCAGCTGTCTTCCGAGCGGCACGAGCGGCGCAAGCTGCGTTCTCGACGGGCGCTGCCGGTGGTGGGGATTGTCGGGTACACCAACGCCGGCAAGTCAACGCTCCTCAATACGCTCACGCGCAGCGAGGTGCTCGTCGAGGACAAGCTGTTTGCGACGCTGGACCCGACCAGCCGGCGGATGCGCTTTCCCGACGAGCGAGAGCTAATTGTGACCGACACCGTCGGCTTCATTCGCGATCTACCGCAGGATCTGGTGACTGCGTTTCGGGCGACCCTCGAGGAGCTTTCCGATGCCGACCTGCTGATCCACGTCCTCGATGCCAGCGATCCGGCGATGGCGGAACAGCAGCGCTCCGTCGAGAAAATCCTGTTCGAGCTGGAGCTATCGGACAAGCCGCGGCTGCTGGTGTTCAACAAGATCGACCGGCTCGACGCCGAGGGCTTTGCCGCACTGCCCCACGATCGTGAGGCGGTTGCGCTGTCGGCGATCGAGCGGGAGACGGTGAGGCCGCTGCTGATGGCGATTGATCAGGCGCTTCAGCTGTCGCCGCAGCGACGCTATTGGGTGGGATGGCCTGGCAGTGGTGAGGATGCGGGCGACCCAGTGCCGGCAGCAGAAGCGCTCACCGACGAAGTCATCGAGCCCTGCTGAGCGACTGGTCGAGGCCGCGACATGTCCCAAGCCAGCGTCGAGACGAGATCATCGACCTGGACTGCCGCATAGCGTTCGGCCTCACGCAGGAACAGCAGCGTGGCCAGCGATGCCATCGCCACGCCGAGTCGTGCCAGAAACACCAGCTGCAGCGCTTCGAGCCGATGCAGCGATGACAGCAGCACGCCCAGCCACAGCACCGACGAGACCACCATGCCATCACAGAGCGCCGCCATCACCCAGTAACGGCTCAGCAGGATGTGGGATGGTGTCAGGTCGCTCTGCTGGCGAATCTGCGTCCACATCAGGGTGTACAGCCGCAGCGCCGCCGACTGAGCCTGCGGATCGGGCCGCTTGCCTCGCAGCTTGGGGTCCTGAAGCGGCTCGAGCAGGCGGATGCAGCCGGCCAGCGTGCTCTGGTCTTCGTCTTTGGGGCGAAGATCGTGCTGCTTCATCGCATCGGCCACGCCCTGCGCGAGGCGCTGCGAAAAGGACTTACCGCTCAGCAGCCGCAGCAGGATGCGACGCAGCAGCCGCCCGAGAACAAAGCTCAGCATGCCGAGGACGTAGCAGCTAAGCACCAGCAGCACGCCGCCATAGACATTCGCCAGCCAGTCCGGAAACGTCGACGGACCGTGCAGCTTGTAGACCAGCAGAAGCGCCGCCAGACTGCTCGCGCCCGAGACGACAAACGACAGATCGAAGATGTCAAAGAAGGCGCCAATCCGGCCGAGCAGCGCCTGGAGCGACTGCGCCGTCTCGTTCATGACCGTGACGCCTCGAGGCGGCCCGGATAGGCGGCCAGCGCCAGGCCAAGCAGCTCGACGGCGCGACGCAAGGGTTTTTCACCGAGCACGTAGGCGATGCGGACCTCACTCTGACCAGCGTCGGGCGTGCGATAAAAGCCGGGACCGGGGGCCAGCATGACCGTCTCGTGGTTGTGCGAAAAATCGTCGAGCAGCCACGAGCAGAAGCGCTCCGCCGAGTCGACCGGCAGCCGCGTCATCAGATAAAAAGCGCCCTGGGCCTCGGGAGCGAGCACGCCGGGGAGCTTCGCCAGCTCTTCGGAGAGGACATCGCGACGACGCGTGAACTGGCTGATCATGCCGTCGACAAACGGCCCCGGATCTTCAATTGCTGCCATGCCGCCGAGCTGACCCAGCGTCGGTGGCGACAAGCGACTCATTGCAAAGCGGGTCACCGCGTCGATGAGGTCGGCCCGCTTGCTGATCAGACAGCCAATGCGGGCGCCGCACGCCGAGAAGCGCTTTGATAGCGAGTCAATCACCACCGTCACGTCCGCCGCTTCCGGCAGCTCCAGCACGCTCTGCTTGCGGAGCTTGCCGTAGACAAAATCGCGGTACACCTCATCGCAGATCAGGGTCAGGTGCCGCTCGCGACACAGCTTGACGACCTCGGCCAGCGCCTCGCGGCTATAGACCGCTCCCGTCGGATTCGAGGGATTGCAGAGCAGGATCGCGCGCGTCCTCGGGGTCACCGCCGCCGCGAACTCAGCCGGCGTCGGCAGCTTGAAGCCATCTTCGATTCGCGTTGGCAGCGTCCGCAGCTCCGCGCCAGCCATCAGCGTGAACATCCCGTAGTTCGGGTAGTACGGCTCGGGCGTGATGACCTCGTCGCCGGGGTCGCAGATGGCGAGCAGCGTAAACAGAATCGCCTCGGAGCCGCCGGTGGTCACCACCAGGTCGCGCTCCTCGATCGGCACCGCCAGTCCCAGCGAGCTGTAGTAGCGCGCCAAGGCTTGCCGATACGGATACAGACCCGGCGACGGAGAATAGCTCAGCACCTCACCCGGCTGGAGGCGCGCTCGCTCGACAAACGCCGTCGGGGTTGCGATATCCGGCTGCCCGATGTTGAGGTGATAGATCTTGATGCCGCGCTCGCTGGCTCGACGGGCCAGGGGTTCTAGCTTGCGGATGGGACTGGCCGGCGCATTTTTGCCACGCTCGGACAGGCGACTGAAAGGGGCAGAGGACATCGGGACTCCTTGCGCGTGGCGACGATAACCACCACCCCTCTTCGATAGCACGGAAACAGGGCGGCTCGATATGGCCTATTCGCAGTCGCCGGCGCACCGCTCACCGCGTGACTTTTTCGAGCCGACGCGGCGCTGGCTGTTTATAGTGCCGCCTATGAGCAAGCCGCCCGTGTCTTCCCCGTCCGAGCACGTCCATGGTCCCGACTGCAATCATGACCAGGACCACTCTGACCTCGACCCCAACGTATTTCTGTCTCGTCAGCCGTTCATCCGCCAGGACCCGAAAGTGGGCCGTAACGACGCTTGTCCGTGTGGTAGCGGCAAAAAGTACAAGAAGTGCCACGGCGCCTGAGCCGCACCCAGCGACGGTAAGTAGGCCCGTTCGCTTACGGAAACAGTCGCGAGGTTGTCCAGCCGTCGTCGCTGCGCTGGTAAATCAGCCGGTCGTGAAGGCGCCCTGGATGACCCTGCCAAAACTCCATCCGTCGCGGCACCAGCAGAAAGCCTCCCCAGTTGGGCGGGCGCGGGATGGTCTGTCTGTCGAAGCGTGACTCTATCTCGGCGACTTTGGCCAGCAGCAGCTCACGGGATGGCAAAAGCGCACTCTGCGCCGAGGCCCAGGCGCCAATCTGGCTCAACCGCGGTCGACTCTCGAAGTAGGCATCGGAGTCCCCCGGGTCGAGCTTTTCGACCTCTCCCTCGGCGCGGACCTGGACCTCAATGCGCGGCCAATAGAAGCACATCGCGGCGTGGGGATTTTCGGTCAGCTCGTGGCCCTTGCGAGAGTCGTAGTTGGTAAAAAAGACCAGCCCACGGTCGTCGATGGCCTTGAGCAGCACCATGCGTAGCGACGGAAACCCATCGGGAGTCGTCGTCGCCAATGCTACCGCGGTCGGATCGTGGGTCACGTCCTCTTTGGCGCGGGCAAAGTAGGCCGCGAACAAGGCAATCGGGTCTGAGTAGCCGTGGAGCACCATGCTATTTGGTCACGCTCAGCTTGAGCAGTCCGTCGATCTCGGCCTGGGTAAAGCCAGCTTCTTGCAAAATGGCGCGGCCATCCTGACCGTGCTGAGGCGGCTTGCCACACGGCAGCTTGCGCGGACGGAGCGGCGTCCGAACCTGCGGCAGCGGCGGCTCAGTGGTCTCACCCGGTGGATTTCCGTCGAAGAACACCGACCGCTGCTGATGGAGTGGATGGCTGCGAAGCTCGCTGGGCGAGAGCACCGGCTCGACACAGGCATCGGCTGCCGCAAAGATCGCCTCCCACTCGGCCCGCGTCTTTTGCAAGAAGATGGCTTGTAGCTCGGCGCGAATCCGCGCTTGCTCGTGAAGAGGTGCGATCAGCTCACTTGGGTCAATCGGACGCCCGAGGACGTGATTGAGGTTGGCCCAGAACTTCGGCTCGAGCGCAGCGACCGCCAGGAACTTGTCGTCGCGGGTCGTGTAGACGCTGTAACACGCCATGCCGCCGGTGAGCAGGTCGGCGCCACGCTGCGGGGCTGGCGTTCCCTCGGGCAGCACCGCGAGGTTGCCGAGGTCGGGAATCAAAAAGCCGAGCGTCCCTTCGCACATCGAGATATCGAGGTGGCTGCCCTGGCCCGTCTGATCGGCCTTGCGCAGCGCCGCCAGGATGCCTACCGCCGCCCACAGACCGCCCGCCCCCAGGTCGGCGAGCTGAATCGGCAGCGGATGCGGTGGCGCCTGCGGACTCGGCCCCGACATCGCCAGCACGCCCGCCAGCGCTGCGTAGTTCAGGTCGTGGCCCGCGCGCTCCCGATACGGACCGTCTTGCCCGTAGCCCGAGATCGAGCACACGACCAGCGCCGGATTGATCGCGTGCAGCGTCGGCAGCCCGAGCCCCAGCCGATCAAGCACTCCCGGTCGGAAGCTCTCGACGAGAACGTGGTAGTGCGGGAGCAGTCGAAGCAGCGCCTTGAGACCCTCGGGATGTTTGAGGTCGAGGCACAGCGAGCGCTTGTCGCGGTTGAGCGCCACAAAACGCCCCGACAGCCCCGGTTCCTCGCCCGAGGCTGGTCCCGTCGGTGGCATCAGGCGCAGATAGTCACCCACATGAGGATCTTCGACCTTGTCGACCTGCGCCCCGAGGTCCGAGAGCACCAGGGTGCAGTACGGACCGGGCAGGAGCCGCGACAGATCGAGGACGCGAACGCCAGAGAGCGGCTGCATGGGATTGTGCGAAGGGAAAGCAGAGGGAAGCGAAACGGACTAACCGAGCGCGAACAGCTTCTGGAGCTTCATCGCCAGCATCGGGTCGCCCGAGACCTTCAGCTTGCCGGTCATGAACAGCTGCATGCCGAGGGCCGGGTTGGACAGCATGTTGAGGAAGTCCGCGTGCGCAACTTCGATGGTGCAGTTCGCGCCTGCCTTGACGCCCTTGGTGATCGCGGGCGGGTTCGAGGCCAGATCGACATTCCACTCACCGCCACCCTCGCCAGCGATCTTGAACTGGTAGATCGCGTTGATTTCGCGCGCCTTGTCGGGCGTGGCGGCAATCTTCGGCGGGAGGATGGTGTCGAACAGTTCAGCGGCGGACGAGGGCTTAGCCATGTGTTGAGGCTCCTTGGGAGATGTTTTTGCACTCTTTCGTGCAGGCAACACTCCGGGTATCACGCGCGAAGAGGAACTGTCAATCGGCGCCAGCGGTCGGAAGTTCTCGGGTGATCCTTGAGTGCTACGCGGATGGCGGTTTCGGTGTTGAAATGTCGTTTACGTTCGTACTAGGTTTGCGGCAGTTGGGAGGATTTCGCCATGTCCGAACGTCGTGCTGAAAGCCAGTCCTCGGTTCCTCTGGACGATCCAGAGGCGAATCAAACCCTCTACCGCGCCGCTTCGTCGTCGAGACGGACGTCGCGCCTGGCTAGGTCGGCGCTTCTCGTCGGCTGCCTTGGGCTGGCCACCCAGCTCACCTGCGGAAACAATCGCGGCGACGGAGACCAGAACCTCGATCCCGAAAATCCCGATGCGCCGCGCCTGGTGTCGCTGACGCTGAAGCCGAACAACGACATCTTGCTCGTCGACCTCAATACCGAGGCGACCAAGGCGTTCACGGTTCGTGGCCTGTATTCGGACGGTTCGTCATCGGATTTCACCCGCAAGGTGCGGTGGTCGATCGACAACACCGCCGTCGGTAAGTTCAGCGGGCCGACCTTCAAGAGCGCAATCCTCGACAAGAACAAGGTCGACTTCACCAAGGTGTTTGCCAAGGTGACCGAGTCGGGGCGCGAGCTGGCGACTGTGGCCAACCTCACGGTGGTGTGGCTGCGGACGACCGGCAACTCGCAGGACTTCTTCTTCAGCCTGCCGTACAAGATTTCGCCGCAGACCAAGCCGCTGACGTTCTCGACGCAGGTGCAGTCGCTCGACGTGTTTTTCGCTGTCGACACGACCGGCAGCATGGGCGGAGAAATCAACCAGCTCGTGCGCAGTCTACAAGGCACGGTCATTCCCGGCGTCAAAGCGGCGGCGGCCAAGGATGCTTGGTTTGGAGTTGGCGCCGTCGATGATTGGCCCGCTGGCAGCTACGGAAGTCCGGGCTGCGGTGGGGGTCCCGACGATCAGCCGCTGATTCTTCTACAGTCGATGACCGACGACGTCATGAAGGCTCAAAACGGTGTGCAGCAGCTCCTGCGAGGTAGCAGTCCTCGAGGCTGCGGCGCTGATACCCCCGAAGGTCAGATGGAGGCGCTTTATCAGATTGCGACCGGCGACGGTCAGATGGGTGCGGGAGCCAACATTCCGGCCAACCACAAGGGCATCGGTGGCGTCGAGTACCGGGACGGCGCCCTGCCGATCGTAGTTTCGATCAGCGACGCATCTTTCCATGACGTCGGCGATATGCCGCCGCGCAACTGTTACGGCTCACCAGTTAGCTATTCGGGTGAGGTTGCGAAGTTTGCTCATAGCCGGCAGCAGACAGCCGAAGCGCTCAACAAGATTTGCGCGAAGTCGGTCGGCATCTCAGCGATGCTTTCGAGCGACGAGAACTGCATCGCCACCAAGGACCTGACCTATTTCGCCAAGGAGACTGGCGCAGTGGTTCCTCCGGAGGCGTGGGATGTGCCGATGCGGCCCAATGGCTGCGCCGCCGGCAAGTGCTGCACGGGTCTGCGCGGCGCCGGGGAAGAGCCCGATGCCAACGGTCTGTGCCCGCTCGTCTTTAAGGTTCAGTCGGACGGGACGGGCGTCGGAGATCAGGTCACCGCGGGCATCGCCCAGCTGGCTCGGTTCGCCAGCTTCGACGTTGTGACCGATGTCGTCGGCGAGACTCAGGGCGAAAAGGGAGAGGTCATTCCCGACGGCAAGACGACCGCCGAGTTCATCAAGAGTATCACCCCGCTCGATGCGCTGCCGCCGCCGCCGCCGCCGTTTATTCCGGCGCCGATCATGACCGAGAAGGGTTTTAGCAAGGTTGTGCCGGGCAGTTATGTGCGGTTTAACGTGACCGCGCACAACGAGATCATCAAGGAGACCTTCCGTCCCCAGGTCTTCCACGCCACCATCCGCGTGCGCGCCGGCGGCTGCGCCAACCTCGACTCTCGCGACGTCATCATCCTTGTGCCGCCAGTCGCTCCGACGCCGGGCTAAGCCGCCTGGATGCCAGCGAAGGCCGACCGCGAGCCTACCGACCACCTGATCAATTTCAGGTCGCGTTTCGCACCAGTCCGCTAGAAAGCCAGTGTCGAGACGTGCTAGAAGGCCGGGTGTGAGGATTTTGGCGATCGATACAGCCACGCAGCTCTGTGGGGTTGCGGTGCTCGACAGCGAGAGCGGCCGCTTTGTGCGCCGCTTGCAGGCTGTGACCACACACTCCGAGATGCTGCTGTCTGTCGTCTCTGCCTGTCTCGACGAGCTGGGGATGCCGGTCGGAGAGCTGGGTGCGGTGGCGCTCGGGGCAGGGCCTGGTTCGTTTACCGGTCTACGGATTGGCTGTGCAACGGCAAAAGGTCTGTGTTACGCGCTGTCGATTCCGCTGCTGATGGTCTCGTCGCTGCACGCGCTGGCCGAGCCGCATCGTGAGCGGGGTTCGGTGCTGGCGACGCTTGATGCGTTTCGCGGTCAGGTCTATGCGCGGCTCCTCCGATCGACCCTGGCGAGTCCACGATTGTTCGCCCTGACCGAACAATATCCGCAGCTGCTGACTGATGCGGCCTGGAATCCCGACGAGCTGGCGGCGCTGCTGACTTCGGTGGCCAGCGAGATCTGGCTGTGTGGCGGCGGGGTGACTCGCTATCCGCAGCTGCGGATGGCGTCGACGCAGGCTGAGTTGATAGCGGACCTCGATCCGCTGGTGGTGGCCCGACTCGGCCTGGCCAAGCTTGCCGACGGACAGACGGCCCACCTGGCGAGTGCGCTGCCCACCTATGTGACCGTCTCAGCCGCCGAGGAGAACCAGCCCGCCCGAGCGCGTGAAGCCGAGCAGGAGAGCGCGGCATGGACGCGGTGATTGGGCTGGGCTCGAACCTGGGCGATCGACTGCGCCACCTGCGACAGGCCGCCACGGAGCTGATGCACATTGGGCGGGTCAAGGCTCGGTCGGCGGTCTACGAGACGGACCCCGTCGGTGGGCCACCGCAGCCCCGCTATCTCAACGCGGCGCTGTGGCTGGCGACGGAGCTGTTGCCGGATGCTCTGTTACAGGTGCTGCACAGCATCGAGGGCCACGCTGGGCGTTTCCGCAGCGGTGCGCGCGATCAGCCACGGACACTCGATCTAGACATGCTGCTCCTCGGCAAGCGGGGTGAAGTGGTGGTGGTGACGAGCGAGCTGGTCGTGCCCCATCCACGGCTGCACCAGCGGGCGTTTGCGCTGCGACCTGTGCTGGACTTGGCGCCTGAATTGGTACATCCAGCGCTCGGGGTGCCGCTGTCCGATCTCCTCGCGAGCTTGCCGGGCCTGGATCACCAGACACAGCCCATCGGCTGGTTGTAGTATCGATAACTGCTCATGGATGCGGACTCGAACCTGCTTTCGCACCTCTCCTCCGCCGGGGAGTTTCTGCGTGGCAATCAGATGGCGGAGGCAGGGGCCGAGATTGCGGCGGCGCTGCGGATTTCACCGTCAGACGTGCGGGCGCTTAACCTGCTTGGCCTGCTGCGTTTTCAGAGCGGCCAGATCGACGAAGCCCACACGGTCTATGCCCGTCTGGTGAGCGAACATCCCGCCGATCCAGCGCTGCGGCTGAACCTGGGACTGTGCGAGCTGCGACGGGGACAGCCCGAGCAAGCCGTCGTTCACCTGGCGCTGGTGGTGCGGAGCGAGCCCGACAACCTGCGGGCGCTGAGCTATTTCGGACTATCGCTGCTGCGCGCGGGACGTCTCGCCGAGGCACGACCGGTGCTCCAGCGGGCTGGTCAGCATGAGCTGGTCGCCGAGGTGAATCAGAAGCTCGGCACTCCGAATCAGCCAGTGGAGCCGCTGCCCGTTCCCGAGGAGCCGCTGCTCAAGCCGCCGAGGATCGCGCAGCCGCTGGCGGAAGAACCGCAGGTTCCGACGGCCCCACCGCTGACTGACATCTTGGCGGCGACGACGGTCGGGCAAGCGCCAGCGCTGTTTTCTCTCACTGGTGATGGTCTGCTGCTGGTGCGGGTGGAGGGGCAGGTGCTCCTCCGCAGCGACGGTGTGGTGGCTAGCATTGGTACGCTCGACTTTGTGCCGCTGACGTCGGACGGGGAATCCGAAGTTCTCACGGACGCGTCGTCTGCCATGCTGTTTCGCGCTGAGGGCCGTGGCGAGCTGCTTCTGTCTCCCCAGGCTGGGCGCTTTACGCCGCTGTCGCTGGCCAATGGCGAAGAGCTGTTGGTCGTAGCCTCGGCGCTGGTTTGCTGTTCCTCGTCGCTGCTTCGCAAGCCTGTCGCCGCGCCGCGTGCCGACGGAGAGCTTCACAACCTGCGCCTCATCGGCCCCGGCGAGCTGGTTCTTCACTCAGTGAGTGCGCTGCATGCGATCGTCGTGCGGCCCGGACAGAGCGGCTACCTCGACGAGAGCTGCCTGCTGGCGTGGACCGCTGGGGTGAGCGTGGCGCGCGATGCCTGGTCCGACGACGATACCGACGGGAACTTGGTCTGCTCTGGCCACGGGCACGTGCTCTTGTCGGTGGCTTCCCATCGTCAATAGGTCGGCGATGCGTGTGCTTGGTCTGCTGAGCGGTGCCATGGTTGCCCTTGTGCTGGGGTCTGTGACACTCGCCGCTGCGAGCCCGACGGCATCACTACCTAGCGCCGAGAGTGACCTTCTTCACCGTCGGCTGATGCTCGACGGGATTGTCGAGTGGACCCCGTCGAGTCAGCACTGGCGCGAGCTACCGCCTACGACCAAGCCCGCGAACGTGACGGTGCTGCACCTGTGGTCGCCACGCTGCGTGCCCTGCGTTGCGGAGCTGCCTCTGCTAAAGCGAATGGTCGCGGCCTGGCGTAGCGAGCCGGCGGTGCGGTTTCTGCTGGTCGCTGATTTTGTCGAAGAGGACGACGGCAGCGAGCTACTGAGCTTTTTGGCAAGCCCCAAGGTCCAAAGCTGGCCTTCGCCGGTGTTGCGTCTGCGCGACGGACGGCTGCGCGAGTCGCTTGGCGTGATGGTGCAGCCGCTGACCCTGATTCTCGATGAGCAGCGCGTGGTGCGACAGGTCTTTGTGGGGCCGCTCGTGGGTCGTAGCGTGGGCAGTGCAGTAGGTCGACTGCTTGGAGTGGTGCGCTGACTACAGGCCGTACTTCTCGACGCGGCGGAGCAGCGCAAAGCGCGAGATCCCGAGAATCTCGGCGGCTTTCACCTTCTTGCCCCCGGCCATGCGCAACGCCTCTTCCAGCAGGCGGCGCTCGAGGTTTTCAAGGGTGTCACGACCGGGCTCAAAGGTCACCGTCAGACCGCTATCGCTCTTTGGCCCCAGCGTCTGCGGCGTGACCAGCTGCCGTTGCACCGTGATCTCGGCGATCCGCGGCGGCAGCAGATCGGGTGTTACGAGGGTTGCTCCCGTTGGTGCCAAGATTGCAGCTCGCTCCATCAGGTTGCGCAGCTCGCGGACGTTGCCGGGGAAGTCGTAGCGCAGCAGCAGCTCGCTGGTCTCGCGATTGAGCTGGAGCTTTTTGCCCATCCGCTCGCCAAACTCCGCCAGGAAGTGCTGGGCCAGCAGCACGATGTCGTCGCCGCGATCGCGAAGCGCCGGGATCTGAATCGGAAACACCGACAGCCGGTGATACAGGTCGAGCCGAAACTTCTTTTCCGCGACGAGCTGCGACAGATCGCGGTGCGAAGCGGCGATCACGCGGGCTTCCAGCTGTATCGGACGAACACCACCAACGCGCTCGAAGGTTCTTTCTTCGAGCACGCGCAGCAGCTTGCCTTGCAGGACCGGCTCCATATCGCCGATTTCGTCGAGTAGCACCGTGCCCCGCGCAGCAACCTCGAGGCGGCCTGGCTTGAGTCGCTCGGCGCCGGTGAAGGCACCCTTTTCGTGACCAAACAGCTCGCTCTCGGCGAGTGGGGCGGGGAGGGCTACGCAGTCGATGGCGACGAATGGCTCAGCAGCGCGGGGCGACATCGCGTGAATGGCGCGTGCTCCGACTCCTTTGCCGGTGCCGCTCTCACCGCACAGCAGCACCGTCGTGTCGGGCGATTGAGCAACCTCTTGGATGCGCGTCCGCACCTCGCGAATGCCTGCCGATTCCCCGAGGAACTCCTGCGCGAGACCGTTTTGGCTCGACGACGAAGGCGGCGGCGAGGCTTTGAGCGCGGCGCGAGCAATCCGCTCCGCTTCGACCACGCGCTCGACGACCTCAGCCAATGCGGTCGATTTGGGAATGTAGTCGGTGGCGCCTCGCCGCATCGCCTCGACGGCATTGTCGATCGTTCCGTAGGCCGTCATCATTAGCACCGACGGCGACGGCCGCTGCTGGCGGAGCGGCGGAATCAGGTCGAGCCCCGTTCCATCGGGCAGCATGTAGTCGAGCACCACCAAGTGATAGGGGTGACGGCGTGCCCGGTGCAGTCCCTCGGCGGCTGTCGTCGCGACGTCGGCTTCGATTCCGCGTCGGCCCAGCAGGCGCTGGAGTCCCCGCGCGTAGGTCTCTTCATCGTCGACAATCAGCGTGCGGCAGTCGCTCATCAAGCACCTCGTGGCTCGTTCGACAGGATCTCGCGGAAGCGATCTCCGTCGAGAACTTCATGCTCTTGCAGTTCCTTTACCGCCTGCTCGATAAGTGGCCTGTGGCTGCGGATAAGCTCGCGTGCCCGGGTGTACTGACGGTCGAGCAGCGCTCCTACCTCTTGGTCGACCGACCGTGCCGTTTCATCGCTCACCTCGCGGTTGGCAAAGCCAGGCACGTCGAGAAACTGTCCGCGTCCGCTATCGAAGGCTTGGAGTCCGAGCGCCTGCGACATGCCAAACTCATTAACCATCCGTCGCGCCATCATCGTGGCTCGCTGCAAGTCGTCTTGGGCTCCCGTCGAGATATCGCTGAGTAGCTCCTCCTCGGCGGCGCGTCCCCCCAGCAGCACCGTGATCCGGTCGAGCAGCTCGCTGCGCGTCAAAAGATAGCGATCGCCTTCCTTTTCACTTGGCTGCTGCATGGTGTAACCAAGCGCCCCGACGCCACGCGGCACGATGCTGATCTTCTTGACCTGATCCGCAGACGGCAGCAGTGTCGCCACCAGCGCATGACCGCACTCGTGATAGGCGACCACCTGCTTGTCCTTGGGGGACAGTCGACGCGACTTGCGCTCTAACCCAGCGACGACGCGCTCCATCGCTTCCTGAAAGTCGATATCGGCGACTGCCTCGGCCTTGCGACGGGCCGCCAAAAGCGCCGCTTCGTTGACGAGGTTCGCGAGATCCGCGCCCACCAGTCCCGCCGTCATCGCTGCCACCTTGTCGAGCCGCACGCTCTTATCGAGCACAATCTTTTTGGCATGGACCTCGAGGATCTCGATGCGATCTTCCAGCGTCGGGCGATCAACGACCACTCGGCGATCGAAGCGGCCCGCTCGCAGCAGCGCCGGGTCGAGGATCTCGGGGCGGTTGGTAGCGGCCATGATGATCACGCCGGCACTCGGATCAAAGCCGTCCATCTCGGTGAGCAGCTGATCGAGGGTCTGCTCGCGCTCTTCGTGAGCGACCACTGGACCGGCGACCCCGCGCGCTCGTCCGATCGCATCTAGCTCGTCGATGAAGATGATACTTGGGGCCTTTTCTTTGGCCTGGGCGAACAGGTCGCGGACTCGCGCGGCACCGACACCAACGAACATCTCGACGAACTCCGAGCCGGAAATCGAAAAGAACGGCACTTTGGCTTCCCCAGCGACGGCGCGAGCGAGCAGCGTCTTGCCGGTGCCGGGTGGACCGACCAAGATCACCCCGCGCGGGATGTGGCCGCCGAGTCGGGTGTAGCGCTCGGGAGAGGTCAGAAAGTCGATGATCTCGACCAGCTCGGCCTTGGCTTCCCGCTGACCCGCCACGTCGGCAAAGCTGACGCCGGTACCGGACTCGCCCCACTCCTGGGCCTTGTTCTTGCCGAAGTTGAAGACCGAGTTTGAGAGTCCGCCCAGGCCGCCGCCGCGTCGCATCAGCCAGCTCGCCAAAAAGAACAGCATCACCATCGGTAGCACCCACGAGCCGATCGTTACCAGCAGCGATGGTGTCGAGACGGCATCGAACGGGATCTTTTTCTCGACGAGCTTGACGACGAGGTCGTGCTCCGCCGTCTCCAGTCGCCCCGTGCGATAGAGCGGTCCACGACCTTCCACTCCCTCGGCGCCTTCGCCGACGATGGTGTCGACCTGGAAGCTAACCCGCCGCAGCTTGCCTTGCTCGATGAGTCCCGTGAACTGGTCGAACGAGACGCGCTTTTCCGACAGCCCCATCAGTCGCGGCAGACCGACGAGCAGCATCATGAGCAGCAGCATCAGCCACAGCTTCGGAGAGGCTCCGCTGCCGCCGGTCGGATCGCGCAGCGGGTCGCGCAGTTCCGAGCGCGAGGGCTTGAGACCGCTTCCTTTGTCGGGGCGGGGGTCACTCTGCCGAGGCAGAGAAGGCTTGGCAAGCAGCGTGAGTAGACGGCGGATCATGCGTTCATACCGAGAGCGACAGCGATGTGGATACCGACGGTGGCTTCCAGTGAGCTTCCGAGGCCGGGCCGGGCCTGCAAACCTCGCTGGAAAAGGCAGCCGGCGCTGCGGCCAGACTGTACTCGCTCTCCGTGGTCACCGCCACCTGCGTGTGGGCGCTCCATGGACCTCAGCCGAGTGCCACACGAAAAAATGCAGCAATTGAAAAAACCCCGCAAAGTCCGCATAGTAGTGCTGGTATGTCCGCTAAACTCCCCGTCGCAGACCGTATTGCTTCTGAACTCCTCCACTGGATCCCGAAACAGGCTTGGAGCCGCAGCATGGGCTGGGCCTCTCGAATCCCCGTGCCGCGGCCGCTGCGCGATCCTCTCTACCGGAGCTTTTCCCTCGCCTACGGGATCGACCTCGGCGAGCTGGATCGTCCCCTCGGTGAGTTCGATCGCTTCGACGACTTCTTCTGTCGACCGCTGCCGGATGGAGCGCGTTCCTTTTCGACCCAGCAGCACGCGCTGATTACGCCATGCGACGGTGTGCTGAGTGCCTACGGCGACTCGGAAGACGGTCTGTGCATCCATGCCAAGGGGCAGGAGTACACCATCGCGGGGCTGCTCAATGATGAAGTGATCGCCCAGCGCTTCGTCGGAGGCACGTTCGCGACCATCTATCTGGCGCCCCACAACTATCACCGGGTCCACTGCCCGCTCGACGGTGAAGTCATCGGCTATCGACACGTCCCAGGGGCGCGCTATCCGGTCAATCCACTGTCGGTAAGAACCGTACCTCGGCTATTTCAACGCAATGAGCGGCTCATTACCTACCTGCGCACCCCTTATGGTGATGTTGCGTTGGTGATGGTGGCGGCTACCGGCGTGGGCAATATCACGGTAAGCTATGAGCCTGCCCTGGCAACGCCAGCTGGCGGGCCAGATCGGGGGGCGTGTATTTACGAACACGGCCAGGAAAAGCCAATCAGCAAGGGGGCGGAGCTTGGCATGTTTCACCTGGGCTCGACAGTCATCCTGCTTTTTGAGCGAGGGAGGGCATCCATTGATGTCCCCGCTGGCACCGTTGTCCGTCTGGGCCAACCGATTGGGCAGCTAACGCCAAATAAACAGGGTCAGACATCTTGAGCACCAAGCAGAGCATTCCCAGCGACGATTTGTCGTTTGAGCCTGACGAGCTAGCCGAGGTCGGTGCCGTGCTGGCCCCCGCGAGTCAGGTGGTCGAGCGAGAGGATGCGGCCAGTGGCAAGACGCCAGCGCAGGCCGCGCCCTCCTTCGACGATCAGGTTGATGCCGCGTTTTCGGAGGAGGAGACCGCCGAGAAGCAGCCCTCGATCAGCGACGAGGTGGACTACCAGGGCGACTTGGCTGGTCTTGGGGATGGTGGGGGCGGGATCGATGCGCTGCCGTCGCCAGTCGTCATGGTGCAGCCGTCGGTTCGGTCGACGCCGGGTCAGGTCAAGAGCTCGGCGGGGCAGATTGACGATTTGACGCCTCCAGCGATCCATGCTGAATCGGTCGATCTTCCGTCGGTGATCTTCGATGAGTCGCCGTTTGGGGAAGACGCCAAGGCGGCGGACGAAGGTCAGCCGATCACCCCGCACATCGCCGCGCTCGCAGCCGCAATGGATGGCCAGGCCGCAGGAAGAGGGGTAGGGGTAGGGGGAGGGTTGGGCGACGCGGTGCTTAGCTCGTCACCGCCGCCGAGTGCCAATGCGCTGCTCGTCACGGTGCAGAACGAGACGGGAGGCAGCCTCTCTAAGAAGGTCTCGCATAGCCGTCCTGGGACGGGCTCCGTCAGTGACTCCGGCGACGAGCACGAGCTGTTTGCTGAGCCGACCTCTCCCTCTGGTGCGACGCCAGTAGTCCATCTCGACGATGCGGAATATCACCTCGTCGAGGATCACGAAGATCCCCATGGACTGGCTTCGGGAAGAACTCCTGTCGCTGAGCCTGGCGAGACCGCTCCGGTTGGCGAGCCGATTACCAGTGCGCCTCCCATCGAGGGTGCGGCGGGTGGCTGGCTTGCTGCTTCGGCGGCGACGCCTCCTGCGGCAGTTCCTACTTCATCGGAAGAGTCATCCTGGAACAGCTCCGATAGCGGCCCGGTTACCACTGTCTCCGTCGATGAGATTGACACCGTTTCTGGCGATACCACCGAGACGCCGCCGCTTGGCGCCGAGGCTGCTGCCGAGTGGACCGCTCCTGCTGAAGCCGCCGTCGCCAGCCAAGTCAGTCCGGCTCGTGATGCGGCAGTGCGTCGGCCCAGCGTGAGCGCCGTAGCTGCCGCTGCTCCGCCACCGCCACCACCAGCGACTCGCTTGGCACCACCACCGCCACCACCACCAGCGGCAACCCGACCGACTGCCCCGCCGCCACCGCCTGCTGCTCCCGTCAAGCCTGCGGCGGTGACTCCAGCCGCCAAGTCAGTACCAGCCCCAGCCCCGGCGGCGCTCCCGAACTTTGGGGAGGACACCAAGCTCAAGAAAAAGAAGCGCAGCAAGCAGTGGTTTGAGGAGATCTTCGACGAAGACTACCTGCACACGCTGCCGTTTTTGACGTCCCAGCAGACCGAGCACGAGGTCGAGTTTCTCCTCCATGCGCTCGAGATGCCTTCGGGATCGCGACTGCTCGATATCGGCTGCGGCTATGGTCGACATGCGATGGAGCTGGCCGCCCGAGGCTATCGGACCGTCGGTCTGGACCTCTCGCTGCCGCTGCTGATTCGTGCCACGGATGCGGCGCGGCGCGTCGGTGTCAACGTCGACTTCGTGCATGGCGACATGCGCGACATGACCTTCGACAGCGAGTTCGACGGCGCCTACTGCTTCTTTAGCACCTTCGGCTATTTCGACGACGAGACCAACCGTCGTGTTGCCGCCGGGATTTGTCGCTCGCTCAAGCCCGGCGGACGCCTGGTGCTCGACCTCATCAACCGCGACTGCCTGATCAGCGATTTGCCGACCCGCGTCTGGTGGCAAGGCCACGGCTGCGTGGTCCTCGAGGAAGTTGACTTCAACTACTTTACGTCGCGCCTCGAAGTGCAGCGCCAGATCATCCTCGAGGACGGTCGACAGCTCGTGCAAGACATCTCGATTCGACTCTACAGCCTCCACGAGATCGGCAAGATCCTCCATCACGCTGGCTTCCGCGTGCTCGAGGTCTCGGGCAGCTTCGAGCTACGCAACCGCTTCTACGGCACCGAGTCCCGTCAGCTGCTGATCGTTGCCGAGAAGCGTCTGCCCGATGCGCCAGCCTAAGCACTCGCCCCAATCCGTGTGAGATACTCCGTCCATGCGTCGCTCTTCATCGTCTTTTTCATCCCTGGCAATGTTCGTGCTCGCCGCTGTGACCACACTGGGCTGTAGCAAAGCAGAGACACCGCCCAGTCCATCTACCCAGCCGGCAGCTCTCCCCGCCCCACCAGCAGCAGTGCCAACCGCCACAGTCCCCGCCGCAGCCCCAGTCGTAGCAGCGCCAACCGCCGCACCACCGACCGAGACGGCTCCGGCAGCCGCGCCGACCGCCCCCGCCGCACCACCAACGCGTGCCGAACATCCCAAGGACTGCGAGGTCGAGATGTTTGGCGAAGTCAAGTTCCCCAAGCTCGCCGCCGGTCAGAGCGCCTTCGTCTACGTGGCCCAAGACAGCGACTGCCTCGCCAAGAACGCCCACATCCTCGGGAGCAACAAGCTGACCGACGATGGCCACTTGTTCATCGAGGTGTTCTCCCGCTGGGGCGCCGATCTCACCGTGTGCGCTGCCGTTGCCACCGATGCCGGCTCTCCCTCGACCCTCTACGGCAAGGCCGAAGGCAAGTTCCACGCCGAGGCCGTCGGCGAAGTCATGATCCCCAAGATCAACTTCGCGCTCAAGCCCGGCCCCAAGCACGTCTTCCCCGCTCCCCGTCCCGCCCTGCCGCCTGTCGCGAGCCCGAAGTAAGAGCCTTGAAGCACCGTAGCGGGCGTGGTATCGCCGCCTGACGAGGTGAAACCATGACCAGCTGTGCAGCCCCTGGCCGTCGCATTGTGCGATCGGGCCTGATTCAGTGCGCCAACCCCCTCAATGACGAGAGCCGCTCCGTCGCCGATATCCAAGAGGCGATGTTTCAAAAACACCTCCCGCTCATCGAGCAGGCCGGCGAGCGAGGCGTCCAGATCCTGTGCTTGCAGGAGATCTTCAACGGCCCGTACTTCTGTCCGTCCCAAGATCGCCGCTGGTACGACGCCGCCGAGCCCGTCCCCGGCCCCTCCGT
>Ga0154020_10000092_pt1 | contig 94675 bp, 90 predicted proteins | sample Klosneuvirus_201_FD_109709 | JGI IMG/M metagenome (GOLD analysis project Ga0154020, IMG submission 109709) | Active sludge microbial communities from wastewater, Klosterneuburg, Austria - Klosneuvirus_20160825_MG | ecosystem: Engineered > WWTP > Aerobic digester > Activated sludge | place... | reverse complement strand
GATCAGCCGCCAGGAAACAATGAGTACCACCGCAAAGATAAATGTGCTTATGTATTTCATACTTTGACCCCTCTCAAAATAACGATTACCACATAAAGGTAAAATATAAAGTTAATCTATAATTTTATAGAATATAACATTATAAAAAAATGTACAATACCGCATACTAGAGGCAGTTGCTCTTTACCAAATGAAATGGCAATAAATCCTAGAATGCAATAGAAAAACTACCTGAAGCTTCTTAAGAAGTGGAGTTAAAAATGCAAGAATACTTTAAAAACCAACTCCAGAACACCATAGGATTATGGCGTAAAAAAGGGCAAAGGTTTGTAGAAGAAGTTCTTATTGAAACGGCAAGAGAGGCTAAAGGAGAGTTGAGAGCAAAACTTTCAGAGCAAGGCATTGCAGAAAATTGGACTTCAATTGTTAATTTGGTTGAAGATATTTTGCCTGAATTAGCACCCGCCGTCGCTTCATTAATTGTCCACAGAATTGATCCGATGTCTCATTGGCTCGATTTAAAAATAAAAAAATGGGAAACTTATAAAATTGAAACTACTGTAGCACCCTTAAAGCACTTGCTCAGCCACTCTAGCTGGGAAATGTCATCATTGATCGCAATGGCTGAATTATCAGGACGCTGGCTTTTAGAAAAACATGCCCCTCCGGGAGATTTTAAGGTACGTGCCAAAAAGGCCGAAATTTTGACTCACAATATAGGTCTTAATGATTGCACAGTGCGGTGTGAACTCGATTCTTCTGAATTTGAGCAATTAATAGCCGAGTTAATGAAAAATGGAAAAGTCGAATATTTTTTACCTATTATGATTTTAACTGAAGGTGATGTCTTGTTGAGTCAGGTTAATTTTCACTTTGAATTACAGTGGACTCCACTCTTAAAGTGAGCTTTTGAAAGAATGAAGGAATTTAATGATGGAAGTGTTACATACATTAGTAAATGCTGAGAGTGCAGAATTTTTAGAAAATAAAAATAAAATGATGGGCATTGTTTCGGAATGGAGAGCGCGTCTTGATTTAGTTAAATTGGGTGGTGGTAAAGATTCCATTGAGAAACACAAGAGTAGGGGTAAACTCACTGCCCGAGAGCGAATCGAAGCTCTGGTTGATGCCGGAAGTGCTTTTCTGGAATTTTCGACTTTAGCGGCCTGGGATATGTACGATCAGCAGGCTCCAGGAGCCGGAGTGATTACGGGTATCGGGCGAATTCAGGAACAAGAATGTATGATTGTAGCTAACGATGCAACTGTTAAGGGGGGTACTTATTTTCCCATGACGGTAAAGAAACATCTTCGCGCTCAAGAAATCGCCCTTGAAAATGGACTACCATGTTTATATTTAGTGGATAGTGGTGGAGCTTTTTTATCACTTCAAGCAGAGGTATTTCCAGATCGAGAGCATTTTGGACGAATCTTCTATAATCAAGCCCGAATGTCGGCAGCAGGAATTCCACAAATTAGCATGGTAATGGGGAGTTGCACTGCGGGGGGAGCCTATGTTCCTGCTATGAGTGATGAAAATATTATTGTCAAAGAAAACGGTACGATTTTTTTGGGAGGACCTCCTCTCGTTCGTGCAGCTACAGGTGAAGTTGTATCGGCCCAGGAGTTGGGTGGTGCAGCCGTTCATTGCGAAAAAAGTGGAGTCACTGATCATTTTGCCGAAGACGATGAACATGCCATTGAGATTGCACGCTCAATTGTTTTTCATTTGAATTTAAAAAAACAAGTTCATCATCTTAAACTACAACCTGTTGAAGAACCAATATTTCCAATGGAAGAACTCTACGGTGTGATTCCAGCAGACTCTAGAAAACCTTTTGATGCTCGTGAGGTTATTGCTCGCATCGTCGATGGCAGCAAACTTCACGAGTTTAAAGCGAATTATGGTAAAACACTCGTAACAGGTTTTGCTCATATTTGGGGAATGCCTATTGGCATTATTGCAAATAATGGAGTTTTATTTAGTGAAAGTGCATTGAAAACAACACATTTTATTGAATTGTGTGAACAAAGACAAATCCCCTTAGTATTTTTACAAAATATCACGGGCTTTATGGTTGGAAAACAATATGAGAATGAAGGCATCGCAAAACATGGCGCTAAAATGGTGATGGCAGTTTCAAATGCTCACGTTCCTAAGTTTACAGTAATTATTGGCGGAAGTTATGGAGCTGGAAATTATGGAATGTGTGGGAGAGCTTTTCAGCCAAGGCAACTTTGGATGTGGCCGCAAGCACGAATATCTGTAATGGGAGGAGAGCAGGCAGCAAATGTTCTCCTGACGGTTAAAATGGATCAATTAGCAGGCCAAGGAAAATCAATGGATTCTAAGGAGCAAGAAGATTTCAAGCGTCCGACTCTTGCAAAATATGAAAACGAAAGTTCAGCATATTATTCCACAGCTCGGTTATGGGACGACGGTATTATTGACCCAATCGATACAAGAAGAGTATTGGCGCTTGGAATTTCCGCAAGCTTGAATCGTTCATGGGGCAAGAAAACACAGGGTGTGTTTCGAATGTAATTTCGGCCACAAGAAAGAGGGATTCATTTTAAACACCCACACAGGACGCCAAAGGGCATAAAAGAATAAAAAGGATTAAAAAAATAAGGATATAAAAATAGTGAAGTGGATATCAGTTTCAAATAAAGATAGAGTGTGTGAAGTGATTCTCAATCGCCCCGATGTGCGGAATGCATTTAATCCTGCTATGATAGACGAAATCACTCAAACATTTAAATTAATATCGGATCAAACTCGAGTGGTCATACTTCGTGGAGCGGGAGAGATTTTTTGTTCTGGAGCGGATCTGGAGTGGATGAAGTCCATGGTTAAGTATTCTTTGGAAGAAAATAAAGATGACTCTTTAAAATTGTATGGAATGTTTAAATCCATACAAGATTGTGTTGTTCCCGTTATTGCTGTCGTTCAGGGCGCCGCTATGGGTGGAGCCTTAGGGCTAATGGCTGTGGCGGATATTGTTATTTCTACTGAAGCAACTAAATTTTGTTTTAGTGAAGTTAAATTAGGTTTGGTGCCAGCGGTGATTAGTAGTTTTGTTTTACAAAAAGCGAACCGAAGTCTTGTTGTCCCCTTAATGATCGCTGGGAAAGTATTTAACACTAATGAAGCTCTTCGTTGCGGATTAGTTCATCAAACAGCTTCGTCAGAGCAAGTGGAGGAAATTGTTGAGTCTTGGATCTCCTCTATTCTGGATGCAGCACCAGACGCCGTAAAGGAGACTAAGGTTTTGGTGAACCAAATTTTAGATTTGGAGGAGGCTCAAAGAAAAGAGTTGAGTGTCTCTTTGATTGCAGCCAGAAGAGTCAGCGCAGAGGGCCAAGAGGGTCTTAAAGCTTTTCTTGAAAAAAAATCACCTTCATGGAAAAGCCCGTGGAAGGAAAAATAAAATTGAAAGCAAATATAGGAAAATCGACAGTCGTAAAAACACAAATAAAAAAAATAACAAGAGTCGCTATTGCTAATCGTGGCGAAGTGGCTGTTAGAATAATTCGAGCTTGCCAAGAAATGGGACTGGAAACAGTTCTTCTGCATTCCGAAGCTGATGTGCGAACCAGGGCCTATCGAATGGCTGATTTAAAAGTTAAAATAGGTCCTGCACCAACCGCCGAAAGCTATTTATCTATCGAAAATACAGTTGAAGGAGCATTATCAGCCAAGGCCGATGCGATTCATCCAGGTTTTGGATTTCTTTCAGAGAATGCTGATTTTGCTGAAGCTTGTGAAAAAAAGGGTTTAATTTTTATAGGCCCTTCTCCTCAATCTATCAGAACCTTAGGAGACAAAGTTCTCAGTAAAGATATAGCTAAGAAATTAAAAATCCCACTCGTTCCATGTTATGAAGGTGAAACTCAAGACGTAAAACTTTTAATAAAAGAAGTAGAGCGAATTGGATTGCCGGTTATCGTTAAAGCGGCAGCTGGTGGTGGTGGTCGAGGTATGAAAGTAATTCATAATCTAACAGAAGCGGCATCACTTATTGAGTCTGCTCAGAGAGAAGCTATGGCTGCATTTGGGTCTTCTAAAGTTTTTCTCGAAAAATATTTAAACAATGCTAAACATATTGAGTTTCAGATTTTTGCTGATGCTGCAGGAAAAGTTCAACACTTGTTTGAACGTGAATGCTCAGTACAACGTCGCCATCAAAAAATTATTGAAGAAGCACCATCGCCCTCCTTATCACTAGAATTAAGAAAAGCAATGGGTGAAGCCTCTGTGGCACTGGTGGCTCACGTGGGATATCGCGGTGCCGGCACGGTGGAATTTTTACTTCAAGATGGGAAATTTTATTTTATGGAAATGAATACTCGACTTCAGGTCGAGCACCCAGTGACGGAGATGGTGATGGGCGTTGATTTAGTTAAGGCTCAACTGCTCACGGCACAAGGATTACCAGCTCTCACTAACATTACACAACTTACTCCTCGTGGACATAGCATTGAATGCCGCCTCTATGCTGAAAATCCGTATCAAGGAGGAGTTCCTTCAACAGGTCTTTTAGGTATGATTCAGTGGCCAGAGTCATTTGGAAGGCGCTTTGAATATGGCTTTGAAGAGGGTGATGAAATAACTTCTTATTACGATCCAATGATTGCAAAACTGATTGTCTGGGATGAAACTCGAGATTTAGCCATTCAAAAAATGTTTAAGGTTTTAGATGACAGCATTGTATTTGGAGTGCACACAAATATACCTTTGCTTCGTCAAATTATTTCACATCAAGAATTTAAAGATGGAAGTATGACAACGCAATTTTTTGAAAAACATTTTTCTCAATCATTAGAAACACCAATTCGTTCTGCTGAGGCTCAAGCATTTATTGAGCAATCGGCGCGTATGCTTCGATCTTCCGAGAGTATGGATAAAGGTGAAAAAACCTTTGGTAGTGGTAATAGCAGTGATAGAACTTCTGGTTTTAACACTATCAATCCGTGGATTGGGCACTGGAGGATGTTATGAATCATAAACTTAATATCAAAACCAGAAATGAAAAAGCAGAAGACAAATCCGAAAATTTCTTAGAAGGATTTGCCCAAATCATTCAAGGAAAATTGTGGGTGCATTTCAAAGGACAAACTTTTGTTACTGAGCAAAATAAGGGTACAAGTCGACGAAGAGTTAGTGAGGGAAAGTCGGCACAGAATCAAATTTGTGCACCTATGCCTGGAAAGATTACTAAAATATTTGTTGAGATAGACCAAGAATTGGAACCAGGTGAAGCCATCGTTGTTATGGAAGCTATGAAAATGGAATACACTTTAAAATGTGAAGCTAAGAATAGTGTAGAAAAAATTTTTGTATCTGTCGGAGACCAAGTTCCTCTTGGTCAGGTGTTAGTAAAATTAAAAGCAAAAACACAATAGAGGACAAAGAGTATCTTTGTCTCTTATATTAAAAAAAGGAGTGTTCTATGATTAAAAAAGCATATTTGATCAATAAAATTTTGGTGAGAAGATGTTTAAAAAGTCTCATATTCGAGACATTGAAATTGGGAATAAGGGTTGCAAGCCAAGTACCCCGCAGCGAATTGAAAATAAAAACTACGAATAGGTTACCACAATTCAAACAGCTTTTTAGTATTTTAAGTTTATTTGTAGTAACATCATCATTTGCTAATGCAAACTATACTTCTCATCAAAACTTCTTTACAGAAAGACTAAGAATTTCGACTGATAAATTAGCACACATTGAAAATCAATTAAGTGCTGAAGATGAAAAACATATGGAATATCTGATTGGCCATCTAGAAGAAATTTTAAGAAACTACAACAATCCAACTGCAGACTATATTTGTGTTTCTAATGGTGAAGGCTCAGCTTGGGAGAAATTTGGTGTATATTCCCCATTAGAAGGTAAGGTAATTGGAGGTTACACTTCAAAATCAATTTGCCATGAACTTGTTAAGAAAGTTAATAACTCAACGATTTGCCTTTCCAATGGGGAAAGTGCTTCTTGGGAAAAATTTATACCTTATGATTTAATAGGTAAAGAGTTTTTAGGAGGGGCTACTTCCTTGCAAAATTGTTATGATCTCATCGTAACAAGTTCAAGAACCTTAATGTGTCTTTCCAATGGAGAAAATACCTCTTGGGAAAAGTTCACGCTTTACGATCGCATCAATAAAAAATTTATTGGCAGTCAAACGAGTAAAGAAAATTGTCTTGAAAGTTTACGGTAAGGCATTTTTTAATTTTTGCTATCTCCGAATTAATTCTAACTAGCCAGGAATATAAAATAATATCATGGCAAGTTAGAGTTTGCGAAATATAAATTATTTGCGTTTAATTAAAGCGAGTGGCTGGTATTTTTCAATCAGCTACTGAGAAAAGACATAAGGACAAAGTGTGTGAGCCAAGTACAGACAAATACAATTCATAAAAATTCAACAATTAAAACAACTGATACAATTCGTATTGTTGAAGTCGGATTAAGAGATGGGTTACAAAATGAATCTAAATTTCCCGATGAAACTGTTCGTAAAGAACTTTTACTTCAACTCATTGATGCAGGATCAAAATCATTAGAAGTTGGAGCTTTCGTAAGTCCTAAATGGGTGCCTGCAATGGCGTGCTCTGAAGCTCTGTTTAGTTCTGTATTAAAAGATCAAAATTCCCATTTGATTCCAAATGATGTGCAATTATCAATTTTAGTTCCGAACGAACAAGGTATGGATGTCGCAATTAAATTGGGTGTAAAAGAAATAGCTATTTTTGCTGCCTGTTCTGAAGGTTTTTCACAAAAAAATACGAATTGTTCCATTAAAGAAAGTTTCCAGAGACTAGAAGTTGTGGCTAAAATGGCTTATAAACATAATATAAATGTGAGGGGTTATTTAAGCACGTGTTTTGGTTGTCCTTTTGATGGATCAGTGGATGTATCTCAGGTTGTCGAAAATGTAAAGCGGATGCTTGATTTAGGAGTTTATGAAGTATCTCTGGGTGACACTATAGGTATAGCCAGTGCTGGAGATGTAGAGAGACTTCTTTCTAAACTTTTAACATTTGTAGAGCCACGATTGCTCGCAGGTCACTTTCATGATACTCGAGGACAAGCTCTGGTAAACATACTAAAATCCTTTGAAATGGGAATTACTACTTTTGATTCTAGTATTGGAGGCTTAGGAGGTTGTCCCTATGCACCAGGAGCAACGGGTAATGTTGCGACAGAAGATGTGGTATATCTTTTTAATAGTTTAAATAAAACGACAGGGTTGGATATTAATAAATTACTTAAAATAAACAATTGGTTGTCTCAAAAAATGGGAAGAACTTTATCTTCGAGAGTCAGTTTAGCTGATCTCCCAAAAAATTTAAATCATGGAATAATTTTAAAATGAATTTGCCTTTTTTGAAGAAATTTAAGCCATCAGGCCAATGGATTATGGGGTTTTTAATCGTATTATTAGTAATAGATTTATCGCTACTTGCATTTATAAACAGAAAACCTTTATGTTTTGAATCAACTTTAGTGGAAGAAGTTGAATGGATTTCTTCTGATGACAAAAAAACATCTCTTTTTAATTGTAATACTAAAAATAAAATTCCCATTGAAACAGTATTTATAGAAAAACATGATGAGATTCAGAAACGATTAAGTCAGCTTGAAAATTTGCTTAAGACGAACTTTAAATCTACCTCACCCATTAAACTGACTGTTCAGGGTGGGGGCTCTTCAGTTTTACAATTTTCATCAGAATCGGTGGTTATAGGAGAAGAGTTATTTTTTAATAAAAAATGGATATTTGAAAGAGCCTATTTGCGATCGTGGTTACAGCAATTTCAAAAAGGGCATGGTTTAGGTCTACTAAGATTGGATATAATGAGTTTCTTTTTAATGTGGAACTTAGATGTTCACGATCAATTTGATGAAAACTGGCAGTATATATTAAAACAATGGCCAAATATGTCGACGACATGGTCGGGATATTGCTCTTCTCCAATTAAAGATGAAGCTTATATGCCATTATGCATAGGACCAACTTTTTCAAAAAAAGCAGAATCATTAACGCCTTTGACTGTTAGTTTTTGGATTTCATTTAAATTGTGGCAGGCTTTTCAAGCACTTCCCATTGTTGATCAAATGGGTTTTTTTAATGCTATACCAAAATTTATAGAAGAGTTATCTCATAGCGATGATATCGAATTAAGTGAAATGTCTTTGAATGAGCTCGATCTTTTTGTCAGAAAAGAAACAGAGGCATTAAAAAGCACTTTAGAAAAAGTAGGTTATTCCAGCTTTGGCTCTACTTTTCATATTAAAATGATGAGTGACCTTGATGTATATAGCAGTGATTTGGGTAAAGTAGGCCTTTTTGTAAAAAAGGATAACGATTGGTCTACATTAGAACTTCAGAGTTTTCAAAATCTCAGTTTTCAAGAATTAAATTATAGAATTTTAGCCGAGAATCCTGAAGGGTTCTGGAATTTCCCATGGCTTGCTCCTATTAATTTAAAAGCTATACCTTCGATCCGTGCTCTTAATTTTATTTTTCTAACTTGCGAATGGCCTACAGTGAAAGAACTTTTGAATTTTCAAGAACATGCAGATAAAGTTATTGTTGTTAAAAGTTGTCCTGATGAACCAGTGACGCCTATCTATTCCGGTCTTTTACATCGAGGGTTGCAGTTCTTTTCTCTTGATAATAAAGACATTAAATTTATTTATATTAATATTGAAGCTCTTCGTTTTTTAATCAAGAGGGATGAAAAATTGAGAGATAAAAAGTTAGGTGTATTTTCTCAGAGTAATGGACGTAAAAACTATTTAGCTGAGAAAGCAAATTGGTCAAGCGCACTTTGGAATCAAAAGTACAGAGCCTATGAAGTTCAAGCAACGGTAGATACCGTGGAGTGGTTTAAACTTCCTGAAAATACGTGGCCCGATTTTGTTGACTAAGCTTAGTCAAAGGAGTTTTTATGAAATCCTATATAATAATTACTGGAGCTGCTGGATTTATTGGTTCGCACCTTTGTGATGCTTTTGTAAAAAGAAACTATCATGTTATTGGAATTGATGATTTATCTTCAGGGCGCATCAGCAATATTTATCATTTGTTAGATCAAATTTCTTTTATAGAAGGAAGCATACTGGATCCTTCAATTTTAGATAAGGCTTGTTTAGTAACCCCAAAACCAACGGCCATATTTCATTTAGCGGCAATTCCTTCTGTTATTAGTTCAATTGAACTTCCAGAGGCCTCTCATCAAGTAAATGTAAATGGTACATTTCAAGTATTAATGGCAGCGAAAAAACATAATATTCGTCGTGTCATTTATTCAGCTTCATCTAGTGCCTATGGCGAATCGCCGGAAGAATTTAAATCTGAGGAGATTTGTCCAGACTTAATTTCTCCCTATGGTTTGCAAAAGTGGGTTGGGGAAAAATATTGTGAACTTTTTGCCAAATATTATAATGTAGAAACAATCTCACTCAGATACTTTAATGTATTTGGTCCTAGGCAAGATCCAAATTCCTTGTATGCAGCTGTTATCCCAAAATTTATAAATAGTGTTATAAATGAAACTCCTGTTACTATTCACGGTGATGGACTTCAATCTCGAGATTTTACATATATTGATAATATTATAGAGGGTAATCTTAAATCTTTTTTTGCACCGAAAGATGCTTGCGGTAAAGTCTACAATCTAGCAATTGGAAAAAGTGAAACATTACTTTCACTTCTTGATACCATTGAAAGAATTCTTGGAAAAAAAGCAAAGCGAGAGTTTTTACCATTAAGAGCTGGTGATATACGTGATTCAAAGGCTTCTATAAAATTAATTGAAAAAATGTTGAACTATGAACCGATAGTCAATTTTTATGATGGCATGAAATTGACTATTGATTATTTTAAAAAAATTTAAATTACTGGTATTATTTAATAACTTTTCACGGACCTGAAAGCCTCTAAATTAGAGGATTAGCAAAACTTTTTTAAATCACTTCTTGGGATTCACATTGGCCTGTATTTGCTGGGACAGGGTTTGCTTTAACATTGAAAGAAGTACCACAGCCACAGGTTTTAGTGGCATTAGGATTGGAAAAAGTGAAACCTTTTCCATTCAAACCACCGGAGTAATCCAAAGTCAGACCTGCAATAAATAGAAAAGAATTATTGTCGACGACGACTTTTTGTCCATGCTGGTCAAAAAGTTGATCTGTAGGGTTAAGTACCTTATCAAAATTCATTTTGTAAGAAAGACCGGAACAACCGCCTTTTTTAACTTCGACTCTTAAAAAAGAGTCATCAGTCAAAGATTCTTCATCTTTAAGAACTTTTATTCTTTTTGCCGCTTTATCTGAAATTGTAATCATATTAACACCTCTGATTTGGGGTACTTATTAAAGTTCCACCAGAAGGTTCTATCAGAAAAGATGAAAATAGGGAATTATTTTATATTTCAGAGCTTTTACCAATGAGTCTTATTACAACCATAGGCAGAATCAATTATCATTCTAGTTAATTAAGCCTTAATTTGAACGAAGTTATAAATGACTCTAAGGGCATTAGTTAAACCATATATGACTTAAAAGGAGAAATTACTTATGAAAAGAAGAGAATTACTTAAATGGAGCCTGGGTGCGGGGAGTGCTATTGGGGTTGCATCGTTGGCTAAGGCTGCTCCTTTATGCGTTGGAAAAACTCCAGCCCAAACAGAAGGCCCCTTTTATCCTGTATCAGATCAAAATGATAAAGATTGGGATCTAACTTTTGTAAATGGAAACTCACAAAAGGCTCAAGGGAATGTTATAGTGATTGCGGGACAAGTACTTGATCAAAATTGTAAACCCTTGCCAGAAACATTAGTAGAAGTGTGGCAAGCCTGTGCCACCGGAAAGTATAATCATCCCAATGATCCAAACAAAGCGCCACTTGACAAAAATTTTCAATACTGGGGACGAGCCGCTACTGATAACCATGGTCTTTACTTTTTTAAAACAATTTTGCCAGGAGCTTATCCAGCCGACACAAATTGGATTCGACCTCCTCATGTGCACTACAAAGTCCATAAATGGGGTTACAATGAATTAACCACTCAGTTATATTTTTCTGGAAACAAATATAACGAAACGGATCGAATTCTGAATCAAATCCCAAAATCTGAGAGAGAAAGAGTCGTAAGACCCATTGAGATACAAGAAATAACTTTGCCTGGAGAGCAGAAAGCCAAATATCCTGTAGTTCGTTTCGATATTGTTTTAACAAAGGTATAATTAATTTCTAATAATATGTTTTCACATTATTGCAAAAGACAATTTGGTAGTTAATTTGAATCAAATTTTGTAAAATTCCAAGGCTGATGTTAATTTTTCATTTTTAATGAGAGAAGTACATCAGCCTTATTAATTTAAATGTAACTATGCTCATCTCCTTGACTTAGTGTGCAGTAGAAATATTTAATAATTACAAACCGATTAAGGTTCAATAAGGAGGAACTATGAATTCAAGGATTGCGTCATTATTAACATCAGCGGTATTAACTGGAATGCTTGCTTCTCATGCAGTAAAAGCAGAGGAAGCTAAAAAGGCAGAAGCAACACCAGAAAGCACAGCAAAAAAACACTCTTGTGAAGGAAAAGAAGCCGGAGAAAAAGAATGTACTCATTCTGAAAAAAAGAAGAAAATGAAGGGTGAGGGTATGTCTGGCTGTGGCGGAAAAGGCAGTTGCAATGGAATGGGAAAGACTGAAGAAAAGCCAGTCACACCTGATGCGACTCCAACAGAAGCAAAAACACCAGTAAAAGGAAAATAATGAGTCCTTTGTTTAAGGACTTGGGAGTTGGAGTAGGGCTTCGCCCTACCCACCGCCCCATGTTTCAAAATCAACCACCAACATCAGTTAAATGGGTTGAAGTTATTTCTGAAAACTTTATGGCTTGGGAGAGGGCAGGTTATGGTCAGTCCCTCATTGATTTAACTCAAATTAGGAAAAACTTTCCTGTTTCTTTACATGGAGTATCATTAAATCTGGGTTCCGTAGATCAAGTGAATACTCAATATTTATCTCGACTCAAACAATTGGTCGATCAGATAGAACCTGTTATTATATCAGATCATTTATCTTGGACGGGAATCAATGGAGAAGTGCTCCATGATTTACTCCCCATTCCTTACACTCAAGAAGCTTTAGAACACATTGCTTCAAAAATAGATCAAGTACAAAATAAATTAGGCCGTAGAATTCTTATTGAAAATCCATCCACCTATTTAGAATTCAAGAATTCCGAAATGTCAGAAGTTGAATTTATAAGACAAGTGCTTTCTAAAACGGATTGTGGACTTCTTTTGGATATCAATAATATTTATGTTAATTCTGTAAATCATGGTTTTGATCCACGGATGTATTTGCAAAATATTCCTGGAGAGCGTATTGGACAAATACATTTAGCTGGGCACAGTGATATGGGCGGATATTTAATTGATACCCACAACGCACCTGTTTGTAATGAAGTTTGGGATCTTTTTCAATACTCTATTGAGTTATTTGGAACAAAAAGCACGATGATTGAGAGAGATGATAATATTCCAGAATGGAACGAATTAGAAATTGAACTTTTGAAGATTGGAGGAATACGAGATGAGAGTATTAAATCTAGCCGAGATACAGAAAGTTTTTCATTCTTCAATTCGTCATCAGCAAACCTCTGACGTACTTTTATCTCAAATAAAAGATAATCCATTAATACCACTTCAAAGAAGAGTTAGTATTTATCAAATTGCATATAAAATTCGACTCAGCGAGTGTATTAGGGAGGATTTTCCAAAGACCTGTGAATTGATGGGCCAAGAAAACTTTGAGCAAACTATTAAAGATTTTATTCTTGAAACGTCATCAACAACCAGTCAATTGGCAGAATACAGTGAAGATTTTGTTGAGTATTTACAAAAAACCTCAAATGAAATTTATGAATTGGCCTCTAAAGAGTGGATGGAAATTTTATCACTGAGAGCACCAGAGCCCGTAGAGAAACTGTCTCTGGAGGCGATACAAGCAGGTATTGCATTTGTTTTTCAACTTCATCCTGCTACAAAGTACAAGAATTTTTTAAATAAAACACTAGTTTCTTATAGATCGAACGATGAAACTTATTTTTTAGATTTAAATTTGCAAGAGTCTCAATGGCTCTATTATTTTCAAGAAACTAAAACAATTGAACAATTAGAACTGTTACTTGAGACGGGAAAAATGTCCGAACAGGAACTCTGGAATCTTATTTTTGATTGGATCAAAAAGGAAATCATTTATTGCTCTCATCTTTGATTAGAGAGCATTTATACGATCAGATATAATTTTTTTTACAAAATAAAATTTGGGCTAATAAGTTACAGATTAGATAGTTATTATTCGAGAAAGTTACCTATATGGTATTTTTTTATTAACCCCAATTAGTAGCATGTCAAATTGAAGATACGCCCTAAAAGCCAGGAATAAAATAACTTTATATTGTTAGAAGCACCTTAATGACAATTAAATATAGATGAAGCAAAAGGAATAGAGTTAGGATTATTTGCTTTATTTAAAATCAAATGCCAAGAAGTAGCTGTGAGTGGAGTTAATGTTGCAATAATCCTTTTTCTTTTATCAGTAAATGCTCCAAAACCATTGCGATTAAACATTTCGTCGGAAAGACCTATAAGATAATTTTGTAGTTCAGGATGCATTGGTTTTTCTGATAATAAAGTAAATCTAGGTGAATTTTGACTGTGACAGAACAGAAATTGCATTGCATTAATCTGCTCCATATTTTCATAACCTTTTCTCACCTGTTTTGTTCTTTTACACAATAAACTTTGATATTCGGATGGACATTTAAGATCAGATTGAGAGCATAAACCCATTAATCCAAAAGTAATGATATATGAAAATAAAATTGAGTTCATAGACATAAAATAATTTCTCCAGATTTAAATTACGTATAGGGCCAAAAAATATAAGCAATACGCGTTAATTGTTTTAATATCTAATTTAAACAGTTCATATTTATAACAAGTAAAATTTAAATATAAAATATTTATTATAATAAATAAAATTTATACAATCAATCTGCAGTAAAAGTGCCGAAAACTGTTACTATTTGGAGTGTTGGATGAATAAACTTAGGTACAATAGAAATCTGATGACACATTGAAACTTGAGATTAGGATCTGTTACAAAATATATAGATTCAGTTATATTGTAGCAAGCCCTATTATATTTCCAACTGGCAAAAAATATAATTATCTGTAGCTATTCGTTTTTTTCACAGCTACGAACTATCGACCCTTACCGAAAAGGACGATCTTAATTGTATTGAGAATAATGATCATATCCAGCCTAAAGGAGTAGTTTTTAATATAATAGAGTTCATATTGTAATTTCTCAATTGCGTCTTCAACGGAGGCTCCATAAGGATACCTCACTTGAGCCCAACCAGTAATTCCAGGAGCAAGCAGATGACGAAGTTGGTAATAGGGAATTTCTTTTTCGAGTTCAATATTAAATTCGGGTCTTTCTGGCCTAGGTCCAATGAAACTCATTTCACCTTTTAATACATTAAAAATTTGAGGTAATTCATCGATGCGAGTGAGTCTAATCCATTTGCCTACTCGAGTGATTCTTGCATCTGATTTTTGGGCCCACTTAACGCCATCCTTTTCTGCATCGGTTGTCATAGAGCGAAATTTTATAATGGAAAAATTTTTTCCATTTTTTCCTGTCCTAGTTTGTCGGTAGAAGACGGGCCCGGTGCTGTCAATTTTGATTAAAAACATGGTTATAATAAAAATTGGCCAAGTTATTAAAAATAGAATGATTGACAATACAATATCCATTAATCGTTTGATTCTAAGGCCAACCGGATTGTGAGTGATACTGAAGCCTTCGGTTGTAAGGAGCCAGGAGTTTTCTAAAAAATGGACTGGTAGCTTTCCCCAAAAGTGTTCATATATTTGGGTGAGATTAACCATTTGTAATCCATTAAGTCGCTGTCGCAGGAATTCATTGGAAACATCTTCAGGGAGGGGGATTTTACATGCAATAATAATCCCTGCCCAAGATTCATGAATACGCTTCATTACAAGTTTAAAATCATCTGATTCTTCAACTACAATCGTCTCAAGTTGACCTATACTTGAATTCTTTTTGGCATCTTGAGTGAGTCTATTGAGGCTTGCCATATCTCCAAAAGCTAACCAATTCCAGCGAAAAGTTCGTAAGTATTGAAGTCTTTTATGAAAGAGTATTCTTATTAAAAATGCATAGAATAGAAAAATCAAAAAGGATGTAAGGAATACTCCTCGTCCTAAGATTCCATATATTTCTGAACGTGTAATATAAATAAAGCCAACAAAAAGTCCAAAGCCTAAAAGTACAGAGAAAAATATGCGAAGAAATCTTTCGATAGTTCCAATTTCATTACCGATGTCATAGGCTCCAAAAATATACAAAGAAGATAGATTGATAAGTGCAATCAAAATAAGAATAGGCTGATATAAAGCCACAGAAAAATTACTATTCATTCTTAAGCTAAAAGAAATTGCAAAGATTAGAACGATGCCCAATAAATCAATTACAAGTAGAATTTTTTTATAAGTTTGAATTTTTTGAAATTGAAGTGGCGTCATTTCATTTACTTTAATCTTTTTCTCAAACTTTCATCAAGATTTGAAATTTCATTTGAGTAAAGAAATATTGATGTGCGTTAGCATCTTTTAATGGTTCACCTAATTTTAATATTTTTGTCAAAATCACTATATTGACTGTCTCATCACTAAACGGATCAGTTTGAAGCGTGTTTGTAAAATAATAGCTATTTTATACGATATGCCAAACTTGACAGCACATTTAATGTAAACAGTATTACACTGGAGTTGGGTAGGCTCTTAATAGCTATCTCTAATTCCACTAGGAGGTTTGTATGGAAAAGAGACAGTCAGAGATGGTCCCAATCGAAGAAACCCCAGAGGTAAAATCTTTTATTTACCAACAAATAGTTGATTTTGAACCTTTTCTAACTCCAACGAGTTTGGTTTCTGTAGTTTCGAGGAATACTGATGATGATAAAAAAAGAAGTAAAAATTTAAAACATCAAATTCAAATTTCTATAAAAGAGAATGACGTTAGTATTGTTGAGGTGGGTTCATCTGAAAATATCTATGAAGCTATTTTAGAAGCTAAAAATAAACTTTATCAAAAGTTAGTTTCAATTCAAGACTCTGTGATAAGTGAACAAGATCGCATGGTTCAAATTAAATTAGCTAAATCTAATAGATTGATTCATTAATACTCAAAATTATATGTTTTCATTTCATTTAAATAAAGATTTAGTGGAGTAGTGTTCACCTACTCCACAGCTTTATCCACAAAAATAGAATATGTAATTGAATAGATTGTCTTGTAATTCGTGTAAATTAAGTCAGTTCGGAGATTGTAAAAATAGATTTACTCGTTCCTTTTTATGACAGTTATCGCTTTCATTTTTCTCCTTAGCTGCTCTGGCTAAGGCTTAAAATTACACCTCAACAGTTTAAAAAATTAAATTCGAAACTCTATTTCCGGTATCTCTGAACTATTTCTAAATAAATGAATTTGATAGAAGATATGCGGTGCTTAAAAATAAATCACTATAAATACTTAAGTTAAATTCAATTTAAGAAAATTTAATAATTCAAAAAATACTAATTACTGGCCAGTACAACTCTTTTCGTCTTGATATGCTATAATTTCCAATTTATTTCAGGTATATTTTTTGAATTGAGATAAGCGTTAATTTTGGAGAATGGCTTTGATCCAAAAAAACCTCTGTGAGCAGAAAGGGGAGAAGGATGAGGTCCTTCGATGACAAAATGCTTATTACGGTTAATAAAAGAACCCTTTTTTTGCGCATAACTGCCCCAAAGAACAAAAACTAAATTTTCTCTTTGATCGTTGAGATTGTGTACAATGGCATCCGTGAAGAGCTCCCATCCCTTTTTTTGGTGAGATGCTGCATTGTCTGCTTGTACGGTTAATACTGCATTTAGTAACAGAACCCCTTGTTTAGCCCAATTCAATAAATAACCATGGTTTGGTGGTTCATAACCCAAATCATTACGAATTTCTTTATAGATATTCACGAGCGATGGTGGCGCAGGAACACCTGGTTTAACCGAGAAAGAAAGACCATGAGCTTGACCGGGACCGTGGTATGGGTCTTGACCAATAATGACGACCTTGACCTCATGAAAGGGAGTCGTATTAAGAGCAGCAAAATATTCTTCTCCTTTTGGAAAAATTACTTTGCCCGCCTTCTTTTCTTCAATCAAAAATTGTTTAAGCTGAGTCATATAATTTTCGGTGAATTCATTTTTAAGAACATTAGCCCAAGAATGTTCAAGTTTGAGATTTTTGGACGATGATAATGAAAACGAATGAGAATGCGAATGCGACATAACTGGGTTTGTGTCTTGGTCTATCATTAGTTACCTTTTCAATTTTGGAAATTTTAAAACTAATTTATTATTTTCGTGATTCATATCCACTTTCGAAGGATCTGTGTCACTGGGTACAGGAAAGGATTGATAAAAGTGAGAGCTCATAGAGCTTCCACCTTCTTCTAACTTTTGCTCCCCTTCTATAATAACTGTGTCATTTTCAACTTTGGCGCTGAGAGAGTTCTTATCAAATGATTCTAAATCAATTTCCATATAAACAAAGTTCTCATCGTCTCGTGTTGATATTTTGGGTTGAGCGTTTTTTATTCCAAATAGAGAAAGAGGTTTATCAAAAAGTGAGCCTCCATGAGGTGAAAAAAAATCATCATCATCATCTTGTTCGTGGTTTTGGTTTTTATTTGATTCTTTGTCCCATTTTTTAAAAAAACGTTCGACCAGTGAAGGTGATTCTTCTTGGGAATTTAGACCAGGAATTTGCATACCAAAAAAACGAGAAATACCTATATTACGATTATGCTTGGCATAACGGTCCTCTGTATTCTTCTTTCCCATTAAAAAACCAATACTCCAACCTACAACAGTACAGACAAGAGCAATAAAAAATTTTTCCTTGTTAAATTTAATCATCGATAATTCTCCTTTATAACACTCACCAATAAAATTGAGCTAGTCTATGACTTCTATGGAGTAGTTGTAGGCTATAGCATAAGATGAACCAGTGGGTAAAATTCTTCTGATAAGTGCTGATTCCTTGACTTTTTGGGTCATAATTTTTAGTTTGCAAAAATGATAAATTTTCAAAGTCCTGTGTTTCAAGCAAATCCTGAGTCCATTAAAAGTGCCCAAGAGGCTCTTGAAGTGGTTTTAAAGAATAATACATTAGGTTTTCATCAATTACCTGAGAGATCCACTTTGTGGAAATCTTGTAAAGAAATTGCTGAACCATTGAGGTCCAAATACTCGAAGATGGTGGTTTTGGGTATAGGAGGAAGTTCATTAGGTGGAAAAGTAATCCAGGATGCCTTGGGATGTTTAGCTGATAGACAAGTATTTTTTCTTGATTCTATTGATCCATTATATTTGGATCGACTGTTGAGCCAATTAAAGCCAGAATTAAAATCTATATGCTGGGCATTAATTTCAAAAAGTGGTAATACGATTGAGACGCTCACCCAAGCTGATTACATCCATCAATTTTATGAATCTCAAAATATTAATTGGATCAATCAATGCGTCGTTGTAACAGAACTTAAATCAAGCCCCTTGGCCGATTTTGCAAATAAACATCAAATTCCTCGGCTGGAAGTTCCGATGGATGTGGGAGGTCGATTTTCTGTACTATCGCCAGTAGGTATGTTGCCTGCGGCCTTCATGGGATTAAATTTAGAATCATTTCGTCAAGGTGCCGTTCAGGCAACTCAATCACAGGAACTCATTTCTCAATTTGTAACTTTATGTGAAATGAGTTTTTCTCGTCAGGAATGGATTACTATTTTTTGGTCTTATTCTAATGGGCTTAAAGAATTTGGTTATTGGATTCAACAATTGTGGGCCGAGTCCTTAGCGAAAAAAGTGGATCGAAATGGAAATCCTGCACCTCGAGTAAGCACTCCGTTACCTTGTTTGGGGCCGACGGATCAACACTCCATTTTGCAACAAATTGCTGAAGGAACAAAAGATAAATATGTCATTTTTCTGCGCCATGAAACTTCAGAAAAAGAGGGAGTTATTATTCAAAAATCACTTTTTGCTGGTGGAGAGCTGATGGTTGGAAAAAAATTAGGAAAACTTCTGGCTGCAGAAGCGAAGGCAACTCAACAAGGGCTTGAACAACAGAATGTTTCAACTTTGACAATTCAGATTCCTTCAATTACTGAGAAAGAACTAGGATTTTTATTTATGTTTTTTGAACTAGCTGTGGCAACTTTGGGAGAAAAATTCAATATTAACACCTTTGATCAACCTGGAGTTGAACTCGGAAAAATCATCGCAAAAAATATATTACTAGGAAAATAGTGGAGAAGACAGCCTTAACGCCTCAATTCGTTGTTTCAGGTGAGATGACAAAAAATTCAGAGACTCATAAAATTGAGGGAATCGTTGAAAAAATAAATTTTCATAATTCTGAAAATGGTTTTACTGTTTTTAAAATAAATAGAAGTGATATAAGAAATGGATCAATTGAGGCGACCTCTAATAAAAACAATATAGATTTAGTTACAGTTGTTGGCAATACGAGTTCAATTGCAATTGGGGAATATGTTTCTGTTACAGGTGAATGGGTAAAAAATAAAAACTACGGTGAGCAGTTCGCTGCTCATTCCATTCAACTTACTCCACCAAATACAATAGAAGAAATTGAAAAATATTTAGCCTCCGGAGCTATTAATGGCATCGGAGAACATGATGCTGCAAAATTAGTAAAAGCCTTTGGAATTGAAATTTTTGAAGTGTTAGAAAAAAATCCACAAAAGTTATTGGAAGTAGAAAATTTAAGTCAAAAACAAATAGATCAAATTAAAGAAAGCTGGATAGAAAAAGGAATAATTCAAAGAATTACATTATTTTTACAAACACATGGAATGTCTCCCTCAAAAGCTATTAAAATTTTTAATAAATATGGGAATAGTGCCATTGATTTATTGCAATCTAATCCTTACCAGTTGGTCAAAGATATACCTGGAATTGGTTTTAAATCGGCGGATCAAATCGCACTTCATTTAGGAATAGGACGTCAATCGCAATTGAGAGCAAGAGCTGGCTTGAATTATATCCTTTCTGAAAAAAATAGTAGTGGGCATTGCGCTTATCCACGTGAGAAACTTTTAAATGATGCTGAATTTATCTTAAATATTGATCAAGAATTGATCCGCGAAGAATTAGACCAAGAGCTAAAAGAAGGTTTTTTAGTTGCAGAGGAGATTGACAATAATGTCTGTATATTTCAAAAACTAATCTATCAAACAGAAAAATCGATTGCCACGCTTATTGGTGAACTTAAGAAGGGCTCGACTCCCTGGCCTTATCCTAAAAATATAGATAAAAGTCTTTCTAAAACAGAGAAGAAATTAAAATTAACTTTAGCTTCATTACAAAAATTAGCCATTCACACGGCCTTAATCAATAAAATGAGTGTCATTACTGGTGGCCCTGGAACGGGTAAAAGCACTTTAACACTCGCTTTGACGAACTACCTCAGTCAGCTCGATATACGAATTACGCTTTGTTCGCCGACGGGGCGAGCCGCAAAACGTCTTAGCGAGTGCACGGGAATGGAAGCAAAAACCATTCATCGTTTGCTTATATATGATCGTGAGAAGCGTGAGTTTAAATATAACTCACTGAATCCGCTAGAAACAGATTTTGTTTTGGTGGATGAAGCATCGATGCTGGATATTTTTTTGGTACAGGCGTTATTGAAGGCCATTCCGAGCCATGCAGTTCTGGTTTTTGTTGGAGATGTGGATCAGCTTCCGCCTGTTGGTTTAGGACAATTTCTGAAAGATTTAATTCAATCAGAAATTGTACCAGTGATCACTCTTTCACAAATATTTAGACAGGCTAAAGAAAGTCAAATCATTCAAGCCGCTCATAAAATTAATGAAGGACAAATGCCTGATTTAAGTCCTCATCGGATGAGTGATTTTTTCTTTTTAGAAAAAAACACACCGTTAGAGGTTGAAGAAACCATATTAGATTTAATCAGTCATCGACTGCCTTCGGCCTTTGGCTTTAATCCTGTACATGATATTCAAGTCTTGTGTCCTATGCAAAAGGGTGTCGTTGGGGTTAAAAATTTAAATTTAAAAATTCAACAATTATTAAATAAAAATCCTATTGCTCAAATCGAAAAATATGGATTTCACTATGGCGTAGGTGATAAGGTAATGGTCACCGAAAATAATTATGATAAAGATGTATTTAATGGTGATATGGGAATTGTAGAAACGATTTCCCTTGAAGATCAACGAATACAAATCTTGATAGATGGGCGCCTCATTGAGTTCAATTTTTCAGAACTTGAGACCATTCAACCTTCTTATGCCATAACAATTCATAAGTCACAAGGTTCAGAATATTCAGCAGTGATAATTCCGGTGGTCACTGAACATTCAATAATGATGCAAAGAAATCTCATTTATACGGCAATAACCAGAGGTAAAAAATTAGTGGTTTTGGTGGGACAAACAAGAGCCTTGTATTTGGCTGTCAATGAGTTAAAAAAGCGTAAACGCTGGACTAAATTAAAGGAATGGTTAAAGGAGCTATGAATAGGTTAGAACAAAATAATAAAGTTATCATTTGGACTCTGGTTCTTTGCTTTATGGTGATGATCATGGTTGTTATTGGTGGAGTAACACGACTCACTGGTTCTGGACTTTCCATGGTGGAGTGGAAGCCCCTAATGGGCGCCATACCACCATTAAATTTGAATGATTGGAATGAGGTTTTTGCTAAATACCAGACATCACCGCAGTACAAATTGGTGAATCAAGGGATGAGTTTGTCTGAATTTCAATGGATTTATTTTTGGGAATATTTTCACCGTTTAATTGGGCGCTTACTGGGTATTGTATTTTTTATCCCTTGGGTCTTTTTTTGGATAAAAAATTATATTAGTAAAAAACGAGCTTTTAAATTTTTAATTGGTTTTTTATTAGGTGGCTTACAAGGATTAATGGGGTGGATCATGGTGGCTAGTGGTTTGGTTGATCAACCACAAGTGAGCCATCTTCGTCTTGCAGCTCATTTAGTTTTAGCTTTTTTTATTTTGGCTTACTTTTGGCGAATTATATGGGAATTAAACCTAGAAAATAATTTGAAATTAAAATACGAGGAACTCGAAAATGATACTCAAAATAGAATTAATAATTATGAGAAAAGTAAGATGCAAAATATTTCTGTTCCCTTTCATTTTTTAAATAAGGCACTGAATGGAATGCTTTTTCTTTTGATAGTACAGATTTTTTATGGCGCCTTAGTAGCAGGACTTCGAGCTGGATTTATTGCCAATACATTTCCAGATATGCAAGGGAGCTTTTTCCCACTTGGTGGCTGGGTTCTTTCACCGAGTTGGATTAATATTATAGAAAATCCATTAACTGTACAGTGGGTTCATCGGATTTTGGGATGGTCATTATTCATTTCGGCGGTGGTAATTTATACAAAGTCACGATTAGATTCTATTTCTGTATCAATTCAGAAAGTTTTGTTGGGTTTGGTCGCTGTAATTGGTTTACAGTTTATAATTGGTATTATGACTTTGCTTTTTCGAGTACCGCTACCTCTTGCTGTTCTTCACCAAGTAGGTGCTGCGATATTGTTACTCTATCTATTATGGGTGCGTTGGCAAATTCAAACAGAAGCTGTTTGAAAAGCACCATCTTCTTCGTTGTTTTCACTTTCGCTTCGCTGCGACGTACTTGATGTACGACTCACTCGCTCAAGTTCAACGCCTCGAATATGATACATTTCAAACAGCTTCTCAGTGAAGTAGATCCATGTTATCTAATTCAAATAAGAATTTCCATTTTGCGTCATAATTGATCATATGCTTTCTTCTTTAGATTATGTTGAGTTGCTTAATGAATTAATTAAAGGTTATACTAATTTTCAGAATTAAGTATGATTCTGTTAAACATTTTCCAAGGTTGGAATTTGAAAAATAAAATATATTTATTAACATTTTATATAATTTCGTTTGGAGCACAACAGAGACTTTTAGCTGTTAATACGATCAAATCACAAGTCACTCCTGCGAGTCCACTTTTATCATTGGCTGAAGCGGAAGAGAGAACTTTACAATATTCTTCTCAAATTAAAGTTTCGGAATTAAGTTTGATAAGTGCGCAAGAAGAAGTGGCATCAATAAATGCCACTCGATACCCTAAACTTAGTCTCGTTGCTAATTTTCAAAATATTCAAGAAGTACCAAAAATAAAAGTGGGCCTACTCGAGCAGCCTTTAAGCGATCATCGACAGTACAGCATCGGCCCAACTTTGAGTTATTCTCTTTGGGATGGTGGATTGAAAAAAAAATTAGTTGAAAGTTTAAGATGGAAAGAAGATTCCCTAAAAATTGAAAAAAATCTTACAGAAATTGAACTCAAATTGAACCTACGTACGACATACGTTAAAGCACAATTAGTCACTATCACGCACGAATTAGTAAAAGATGCTCTTCGCTTGGCTCTAGAGCAAGCTGCTGATATTCAAAATAAATATCGTGCAGGAGCTATTAGTCGTATGGATTTACTCAATTCGCAGTTTGAGTTAGCTAATGCTGAAATTCGAGAAAAGCAGGCAAAATCAGAAAAAAATTCAAATTATTTAGCGTTAGCTCGTCTTATAGGAGAACCAGAATTAAGATATGATTGGCGACTTGAATCTTGGGATAATCAAATTATATCACTTAAAAACAAATCTCTTCAAGTAAACAATAATACTATATCTGTTAAAATGAGTGAGAATTCTAAAGTTAAGCTATTAGAAGCTAAATCAAAAAGCATGGAGAGTCTTGCCGAGAGTAAATCAGCGAGTCATTGGCCACAAATTCAGTTATCCGCACGATCTAGTTTAGATTATCCCTTTGGTCCCGAGAAAAGACAATTTCATCAAAATACAATAATGGCAACACTCCAATGGGATTTGTATGATTTTGGAGGTCATAGCCACGAAAAAGCAAAACATTTAGCTGAATCAAGTGCACTGACATATCAGTCTTCTTTAATGCGTGAAGAATTGGAACAAAAACTCAAAGAAACGGATGACCAGATGATGAGTTTAGTGGATCAGTTGAAAAGTGCAGAACAAGCTGAAAGTGAGAGTGGAAAGTTAGCTGATCTTAAAAAACAAACTTATAAACTGGGTAAAATGAGCTATTTGGATGTTGCAACCTCTCAAGTTCAACATTTGGATTCTCAAATTCGTAGAGCCAAAATCGAAGCGCAGTTATTAATTCAAAAACATCAGTTAGAATATTTGCAAACAAATATCGAACCTAATACCATAAATCGATAGGCAAATAAATAATGGAGATTTAAATGAACACATCTAATGCTTTACCTAAGGTTTTTCCACGCAAGAAACTTCTGATTGCATTAGGCATTGTCATGATTCTTGGTGCTGTTTTTTATTTTAAATTTAAAAACGGGAGTAATTTTAATTATGCAGGTACACTTGAGGCAACTCGTGTTGATCTTCCATCTCGAGTAGCCACTATTATTGATAGTATTGCTGTTCAAGAGGGCGAAAAAGTAAAGAAAGGCCAAGTGATTGCAAGGCTTGCATGTGAGGATTTGAAAATCATAAGTCAAAGAGCTAATGATGATTTTGAAAGGGCGAGTCGATTAAAAGCGTCTCAAGCGACCTCTCAAGAAGCCTTTGAAGTTGTTAGTACAAAAAAGAAAGAAATCGATATGCGGCTTTCCTGGTGTGAGATTGAATCTCCTGTAGATGGTACTGTGATAGATCGTTATTTGGAACCAAAAGAATGGGTTAATCCGGGATCAAAAATAATTTCAATCTCGGATCTTCGAAATATTTGGGCATATATTTATGTTACGGCTGAGGACGCAGCTTCTCTAAAACTAGGTGATGTATTGTCGGCGGAGGTTCCTGAATTAAATGGTAAAATGATTCAAGGACAAATTCAAAAAGTTAATGATGAAGCGGAATTTACTCCAAAAAATGTTCAAACAAGATCAGAGAGAGCTCGTCTTGTTTACGGCGTCAAAGTAGCCTTTGAAAACTCAGAAGGAAATTTAAAACCAGGAATGACCGTAGAAGTAAAATTAAAATAACATGTCTATAGAAATTGAAGTTTGTAACATTGTAAAGCATCTTGGTTCCACTCAAGCCTTAGCTGGAGTGTCGACTCTGTTTAAGGCTCAGCTGATGCATGGATTAATTGGCCCAGAAGGTGCTGGCAAAACAACCTTATTAAGACACATTGCTGGACTTTTGCATCCCGAGACAGGTGAAATTAAATTTCGTAAAAAAATTAATGTTGATCAATCATCGGCACAAGAAACGAGATCCGTTTCTTTTAATGAGATTAGACCGCATATTTCTTATATGCCACAACAGCCTTGCCTTTATCCAGATCTTTCAATTGAAGAGCATCTAGATTTTTTTAAATCACTTTATGATCTTTCAGACGATGAATATCATATTAAAAAGGATCATTTGCTCAAAATTACAAGGCTTGGTGATTTTTTGGATCGTCCCGCTCGGAAGCTTTCGGGAGGAATGTATAAAAAATTAGGTCTCATGTGCGCATTGATCTCATCACCTTCAGTTTTATTACTAGATGAACCCACGAATGGGGTTGATCCTATTAGTCGCCGTGAGTTTTGGGATTTGCTCTATCAATTACATCATCAAGGAATTTTGATTATACTTGCAACGGCGTATATGGATGAAGCAGAAAGGTGCACGGAGGTTCATTTAATTAATAATGGAAAAATTCTTAAAACTGGAGAACCAAAAAAATTACTTCTCGACTCCGGAAATACTTCTTTTAATAATTTCTTTATTGAATTTGTTGGACATTAATAATGGAAGCATTAAAAGTCGAAAACTTGAGTGTGCAGTTCGGAGATTTTTTAGCTGTAAAAAATATTTCATTTACAGTTAGTAAAGGTGAAATTTTTGGTTTTCTGGGTGCCAATGGAGCGGGTAAAACAACAACCATCCGTGTGTTGTGTGGACTCATTGTACCAACTCAAGGACAAATTCAAGTGAATGGAGTCAAAGGACATTCTCAACCGATTGAACTCAGACGAATGATTGGATATATGTCACAAAAATTCACCCTCTGGGATGACATGAGCATTGAAGAGAATTTACGTTTCGCCTCCGAATTACATAAAATGAAGGTCAGTGATTATATTCACTCTCGTGATCAATTACTTGAAATGATTTCTTTTAAACATTTAACGAAAACCCTAGTTAAAGATCTACCCGGTGGGTTGAAACAGCAAGTTTCTTTGGTGGCGGCATTGTTACACAATCCAGATATAATTTTTTTAGATGAACCAACGGCGGGTGTAACACCTACCAATCGCGCTCATTTTTGGAAATTAATACGCAAAGTGACAGCTCAAGGAAAAACTGTTTTTGTAACAACTCATTATATGGACGAAGCTGAGCAGTGTGACCGTATTGCACTTATGCGGACTGGTGAAATTGTTGCAATGGATTCACCTACAGCGCTGAAGTCTATGGCTTTTCCTTCTGGAATTCTAGAAATAGAATCAAAGAGTATGGTTACGGAAGATCATCTAGTGAAATTAAATCAATTACTCAATTCAGGGGTTTTCTCAATGCTTAAACCTCACGGACTTCGTTTTCATGCTGAAATTGCAAAAAATAATGAATGGGTAAAATTGAAGAACTCACTGGAATCGGACTTTGAAATAAAAAGTATTACTCCCTCGTTAGAAGATGTTTTTATCCGTTTTGTCGAGGGGAGTGCTAAATGAGTGCTTCTATTAAACAAGCTACTGGAATAAATTTAAAACGGACATTAGCTATGGCACGAAAAGAAATTTTTCATATCATTAGAGATCCCTTTACCATGGCTTTAGCATTAATTTTACCAGCTATAATTGTTGTTATTTTTGGAATGGCGATTGAATTTGATCTTACAAGCATACCTACTTCTTATTTAGATTTCAATCAAACCAATAGTTCTCGTAGTTTTGCTAACACTTTTAAAAGTTCTAATTACTTTTTGATGAATAATGTAAAAAGTCCAGCAGAAGGTTTTTATGATATAGAATCTGAAACCTCAAGAGCATTAGTAATCGTCCCACCGGATTTTGAAAAAAACTTTCTATCGGGACAAGGAACGCAAGTACAAATTCTTGTGGATGCTGCCGATAATGCTTCAGCGAGTTCAATTTTAGGATATCTTGGTCAGATTCAAAGACGATTTCTCAAAATTCAAAGTTCTACGTCCAATGAGTTTAGTCGGTTCCATACAGGGGTGAAAATTAAAACACGATATTTATTTAATCCAGAGCTGAGCTCAAAATGGTTTTCAGTTCCAGGATTAGCAGTGGTTGTAATGGCAATTTTATCAATTTTATTAACCTCTCTGACGGTAGCTCGAGAGTGGGAGACAGGGTCAATGGAGTTATTATTATCAACTCCCATTCAACCCTTAGAAGTTATTTTAGGAAAACTTTTACCTTATGGTGTGCTTTGTATGATTGCCGTGTCGATAGTATATGTTTTAGCACGTTTTCTCTTCGGAGTTCCCTTTGTGGGCAACCACTTTGTATTTCTATTGGGTTGTGTTTTGTTTTTGGTCACCTATTTAGCAGGTGGACTTTTGATCTCAATTATTGTTCGAAAACAAACAATAGCAATGCAAATTGCAGTGATAGTAGGAATGTTACCTTCGCAGCTCTTATCAGGGTTTATATTTCCAGTGGAAAGTATGCCTAAGGGTTTTCAATATTTTACGATGATTTTACCAGCTCGTTGGTTTATGGATATTTCACGTGCTTGTTTTTTACAAGGTTCAACGCTTTGGGAATTAAGAGTTCCATTTTTAGCATTAGCTTTTATTGGAGTGCTACTTATAACAATGAGTGTTCGACGCTTTAAAAAGGATGTGGAACCATGAACCCAACACTCATTGGTTTTATAAGAAAAGAAATTCGTCAGACACTTAGAGATTATCGTATGAGAGTAGTTCTTTTTTTAGCTCCTGTATTTCAACTAACATTATTTGGTGTCGCACTTTCCAATGAAGTACAAAATGTTCGTTTGGCTGCTGTTTTTAAACCTAATGATCAAGTGACTCAAGAAATTTATCAAAGAAGTATTTCTTCAGGTTGGTTTATTCCAACCCATGTAACAGGTAATGATATTTTTGAGTGGGTTAGAAGTAATCAAGCCGATGCGGTTTTAGTTGCACCTGCAGAAGGACTCAGTCATGGTCTTAATAAGGGAGAGGCTCAACTTCAGTTTTTAATAAACGCTCAAAATGTAATTAAAGCTCAGGCTGTTGAGCGATACATGAATGTTATCGTTGATAAGGTTATAAATAAAAATCAAAAACCACTTTTAGAATTTAAAGTACGTGCTCTCTATAATCCCTCTTTTGAAACTTCTATTTATATGGTTCCCGGTGTAATGAGTATGCTTGTATGTATGGTAGCAATTTTAATGACAAGCATGGGTGTGGCTAGAGAAAGAGAGTCTGGCACTCTTGAAACTCTTTTAGTGGCCCCCATAGAACGATGGGAAATCGTTTTAGGAAAAACTATCCCCTATCTCATATTGGGCTTATTTCAAATACCAATTATTTTAATAGTAGCAATTCTCTTTTTCTCTGTGCCGGTGAGAGGTTCATTATTTATGATCTTACTTTCTTCGGTTCTATTTTTAATGAATACAGTTTCCATTGGGTTAATGATTTCAACGATTGCAATTAATCAACAACAAGCCATGCTCGGTGGCTTTTTATTTTTATTTCCAGCGATCCTTCTTTCAGGACTGATGTTTCCAATTGAGAGTATGCCTTTAATCATGCGGATAATTGCTGAGTTGAATCCTCTAACCCATTTTATTGGCCTATTGCGAAATATTATGCTTAAGGGAGGTGATCTTAGCTACATATTGATTCATTGTAGTGCCTTAATTTTACTTTCCATTTTTTGCATTGTTATTGCTTTAAAACGTTTTAATAAAATTTTAGTCTAAGAATGCGAACTTCCCTTAAGAATTAACATTCGTCTTTTATTTATTTTTATTGAATTACCCGTCAGATGATTTTTTCTAAATAACTAATTAAAGTTGAGTGAAATTTCTGCGATTTTTTTTGATAAAAAAGTAGAAGTATTATTTTTACAGGCTTTGTCGCTAATGGACTGAATTTCAGAAATAATTTTTTGAAGATTTCTAGTCTCAACACCAGTTAATGAATCTGAGTTTTGTTGACAAAGACTGAAATCAAGAGCGGAATCTGTTGTACAACTTTTTTCAAAAAGTACTTTTTCATATTTTTTAGATATTTCTTGCAAAGCGCTACAAGTATCAGAGGTGTTAAGACTTTTAGAATGATCCATGACTAAGGTTAGTTTATTTTTTGCCTCATTGTAGGATTGAGAGGCAAATAATGGATAGACCAAAAAATACTGTAATAAAAATGGAACCAATATTTTATAAGTCATAAATCCTCCTAGATTAGAGTGTGATTCATTATGAGAATTTACTTTGATGATTTACAAATCTAATCTATTTTATTAATTATTCAATTAACGTGCCAGAACTGACTATTCTGAAGAGTTTGAGAAATTAGATTTAAAGCTGTAAATACTATTAACAGTCGATAAATTGTCATTCAGCTGATTAAATTATGAAATTTTAGCCACTTTAGGTTTTCAAATATTTTCTGAATTATTTTAACATTCGCAATACTCTCTAGCATATTGGTATACGAAACACTCACTCAAACTCGATGTGTTTAGAATCATTTACTTTCAAACGGCCTCTAAAAGTTCAATGATTTATGAGTCTTTTCTGACCCTATTTCTTCATTGTTTGAAATAGATTTAATACACTGAAAGTCGAAGTTATATTTACTATGGAAACAAAGTTATGCGTTAACCTAGAGACACCAATCAAGAAGTCCTAAATTTGCTAGATTACAGGGGCTATTTCAGCTATAGAATACCCTTAACAGCTTTAGGACCCTTGGTTTGTTCCATAGGATCACTCAATAAGGGCGTTGAATGCTTTTAATTAAGCTAAATTATAAGGAGATGTCGTTGAAATTGATTATTTTTACCTTAATTTTTGGAATCGGAACCTTTTTAACTAAGAACGCCAATGCAGTTGAGATTGTCCCTCCGGAATTAACTGAGATATTAGATATTTACCGTCAATCAGAAAGTATTATTTTAGAAGTCCGTAAAATTCAAAAAAACGTAATGTTAGACAAAGAAGTAACCTATAAGGGTATGATTCGCTTTGTTAAAGGTAAATTTTACTGGGAGACGACTGATCCTGAAAAAAACCTTGTGGTTTATGATGGAAAAACGTTATGGACTGTACAATACCCTCCATCTGAATTTAAGGAGATGCCACTACAAGTAGCGAAAATGAGTATTAAAAGTAAAAAGAACTCACCCATTATTTTAGCCGAGATTTTTGGAACTCGACCAATACAGTCGATTTTTAAGGTTAAACAAAAATCTAAGGATGGTGCTTTAGTTAATTATGAGTTAAAGGAAAAAAAATCAGAGTTTGGTCTAAAAAATTTGATTTTAAAAATAGATACAAAAGAAAAACGAGTAGCATCGATAGAGTATCTTGATGAAGTAGAGAATGAAACTAAACTTGAGTTTAGATCAACTCAGTTCAATATAAAGGTGAAACAAAGTTTATTTAACTACAAACCACCTAAAAATGCTAAAGTGACCGAATATTAAGTTGGTATACCAAAGGGAAATAAAAAATTGAGCTACTCAAAAAAAAGAAGTCATTAGAATAAATTTAAAAGCAATGGGTAAATATTTTAAAATTTGATGTCAAAAGAAGGTCGAAAATGGAAACAATAGAAACAAAAAAGAAAGTTCATTTTATTAGTCTGGGGTGTCCTAAAAACCTTGTAGATAGTGAGATTATGGCTGGAACCCTAATGAAGGAGGGTTATGAGGTTGTTTCCGAAGCAGAAGACGCAGAAACGGTTGTTGTTAATACCTGTGGTTTTATTGAAGATTCTAAAAAAGAATCGATACAAAAGATTTTAGAAGTATCTGAGCTTAAAAACTCAGGCGGAGTAAAGCGTGTTGTCGTTGCTGGTTGTCTGACGCAAAGATATAAAAATGAGTTAGTTGAAGGTCTTCCTGAGGCGGATCTCTTTATAGGTTCTGGAGAGTTTCAAAATATTGGTCGCATTTTAAATGATCATTCCAAAGGAAAAGATCAAAAAACTTTTTTTAACTTACCAACTTATCTTCAAGAAGAGAATACACCTAGAGTTAATTCTCAACCTGGTCATAGGGCATACATTAAAATTTCAGAAGGCTGTTTAAAGAGATGTTCTTTTTGCGCTATTCCCCTAATCAGAGGAAATTTACAAAGTCGTTCTCTTAATGCAATTGTGAGCGAAGCAAAACTTTTGGCTGCAGGTGGAGTGAAAGAACTTATTATTATTTCGCATGATTTTACAGATTTTGGTTGGGATTTAAGAAAGAAAAACCCTGAGGCTATAGAAAATCCAGTTACTTTATTGAAAGCTTTATCTGAAGTGGATGGAATCGAGTGGGTGAGAGTTTTATATCTATATCCTGATGGAATCACTCCGGAGATGATTGAATTAATTAAAAACAATAAAAAATTAGTTAAATATTTTGATATGCCATTACAACATATTAATAATGAAGTTTTGAAGAGAATGAACCGTAAAATGACTAGAGAAGAAATTACCTCGGCAGTTCAGTTGATCCGCCAAGAAATTCCTGATGCAGTTATTAGAACTCAGTTTATAGTAGGTTTTCCGGGTGAGACAGAAGAAGCCTTTGAAGAATTACTCGATTTTATTGATGAACAACAATTTGATCGCGTTGGTTGTTTTAAATATTCGCCAGAAGAAAATACTCCTGGAGGTAAGATGACTGATCAAATTGATGAAGAAATAAAGCAAACTCGATTTGATGCTTTAATGAGTTTACAACAAGAAATAAGTCGAGAAAAGCAACAAGAAATGGTGGGTAGAGTTGTAGATGTTTTGGTTGAAGGATTGAGTGAAGAAACAGAACTGTTATTACAGGGTCGAACTTCACAACAAGCTCCTGATATTGATGGAATTGTTTTGATCAACGAAGGAGAAGCAAAACCTGGAACCATTTGTAAAGTGGAAATCACTGAAGCAACTGAATATGATCTTATTGGTAAAATAATAAGTCATGATACGGGCACTTATGTGCAGTGATCTCAATGATTTTAAAAATAAAGGAATTAAAGTTTAAATATACAGAAAATACTCAAAACGTCTTGGAAATCCCTTCTTTTACATTAGAGAGTGGGGAAAAAGTTTTTCTTTACGGACCAAGTGGTTGCGGTAAAACAACCTTCCTTGAAATTCTTGCTGGCGTTATCGTACCTCAATCTGGAGAAGTTATAATATCTGAGGTTGATTTGGTAAAAATGTCACCTGCGGAAAGGGATAAGTTTCGCGCTGATCATCTTGGCTATATTTTTCAAAGTTTTAACTTAATACCTTATCTTAATGTTATTGAGAATATTACATTACCTCTTTATTTGAGCACTTATAAAAGAGAGAAAATTTCGTTAAACAATGAATATATTAAAGCCAAAGAACTTTGTCATAGTTTAGGATTAGAAGACTGTATCCTGAAAAATGTAACTGAACTTTCTGTTGGTCAGCAACAGCGAGTCGCCGCAGCCCGTGCCATTCTTGGAACACCCAAGCTTATTCTTGCTGATGAGCCAACTTCGGCACTTGATTATGATCATCGCGAAAAATTCATAGAGTTACTTTTTAAGCTTTGCAAAATGCATAAGATTTCTTTGCTATTTGTCAGTCATGAACGATCTTTACAAAAATTATTTGATCGATCTGTTTCTTTAAATGAAATTAATAGAATTAAAACTAATAATGAAAACTTTTCTCTAACTTAATCAGAATTGGTGAAATGATGATTTTTTTTAAATTAGCTTTAAAATCAATTCGGAATAGAATGAGTTCAGCTATACTTACAGTCATATCCATTTCATTAAGCGTAACACTCATTTTTGCTGTAGAGAGAACGAAAAGAGCAGCTGAGGATGGTTTCACGCAATCGGTCAGTCAGGTCGATTTGATTGTTGGGGCGAGAACAGGGCCCTTGAACTTGATTCTATTTACTATTTTTAATATGGGTAGCCTTTCCAATAATATATCTTGGGAGAGTTATCAGAAATTCAAATCTAAACCTGAAGTCGATTGGACTATTCCTTACTCTTTAGGAGATGGCCATCGAGGCTTTCGTGTAGTTGGCACTGATGAAAATTTTTATGAGCATTACCGTTACCGTGGTACGATGAAGGTGGAATTAGAACAAGGGTCACCAGCACTGGATATTTGGGATGTTGTCATTGGCTCCGATGTTCAAAAAAAACTTAGGTATAAAATAGGTGATAAAGTTATTATTGCTCATGGTGTGACAAAAACAGAGGGTGTGCAACACCATGATGATAAACCATTTCACGTCACTGGCATTATGAAACCAACAGGAACTGCACTTGATCAAAGTTTGTATATATCCCTGTACGGAATGGAGGCCATGCATATGGATTGGCATGATGGAGCTGCACCAAAATCTAATCAAGTAACTCCACCATCACAGTTTTTAAAGGAAACTATTAAAATTGATGAAATATCTTCTTTTTTCTTAAGAACTAAAACGAGACTAGAAACGCTGAGACTTCAAAGGGACATTAATGACTACAAATCTGAAGCTTTATCCGCTGTGATTCCAGGAGTGGCCCTCACTGAATTGTGGAGAGGTTTAAGTCAAATTGAAGTGGCACTAAGGTTTATTTCTTTTATGGTTATGTTTGTAGGACTAGCTGCAATGGTGAGTTCCCTCCTTGCAGGCCTTAATGAAAGACGAAGAGAAATGGCTATTTTAAGATCGATTGGTGCGGGATCATCGAAAGTTATTTTACTTATGGTTCTTGAAAGTTTCACGCTAACACTAGGTGGAATTATTATTGGTATTTTAATTGAACTTTTTGGTTTTTCATTGTTATCACATTGGGTAGAAAGCCAATTTGGTCTATCGATGGTTGGTCCTGCCTTTACATCAATTGAATGTATATATATTTTTGGAATATGGATTTGCGGAACTCTAGTAGGACTCTTGCCAGCTTTAAAAGCCAGTCACTTATCACTCAAAGATGGCCTGGCGGTGAAAACTTAGAAGAAGTAAAAGATAGACTTCAATTCAATTTAGGGTTGACCCAATTTACATGATGATACTGATATAATTAAAATTTGAAAAAGGAGAATTTAATGAAAAAACTTATTATTTGTTTTTTATTTTTCATTACAATTGAAAAATCTTTCGCAGCTGAAGGTGATGAATGGAACTTTCGTTTTTCACCAATTGCCTACTTAGTAGGTATTATAAATGGCGATCTTGATTATAAAGTATCTGAAAATATAGTTATTGGTCCAAGCTTAGTACTTATAAATTTAAAATTAGATGAAAAAACTTACAACGTAAACAGTTTTGGAGTTCAAGGAAGTTATTATTTTGAATCAGCATTTAAAGATGGATTTTACTTGGGAGGTAATTTTTCAACTATTTCTGCAGAAGTTTCAACTTTAAAATATGGACCAAAAATAACTGGCTCTCAAGATGGAACACTTGTAGGTTTAAAATGTGGATATCATTGGTTTTGGAATTCCTTTAACTTAAATCTCGGTTTAACTGCAACGTCAACCGCAGCAATGAGTAATATTAAATTAATTGATAACACTGGAAAAACAATTGATGAAGTTTCCCCTACCAAAATTAGCAGTCGTGGAGTGGATTTCGCCATAGGCTTCACATTCTAAAAATAATGAAAATTATAATACTAAAAAGCGAGGAGATAATGCCATTGTCTCCTCGCTTTTTAATCTTAATCATCTCATTAATCTAAATTATTCTTTAACTATACTAGCATCTACGGGGTTGAAATAAATCTCAACTTTTTTGCCTTCTTTATCTGTCCCATAGATTTCATAGCATGTTCCTGGTTGTTTGAATTTATTAATTTTATATCCAAGTTCTTCGACTTTCTTTTTGAAGTCTGCTTCCGTCATCCACTTTTCCTTTGGTTGATCGGTACAACTTTTTTTTGCATAAGCCGTTAGAACAGATAGACTGAGAACACTGGCAATCATTAAATGTTTCATTACTATACTCCTAATTTGCTCAGGGTTAATTCCCATGCGCATTAATAATATACGACTAAAATACCTTTAATTTGTTTGGCTGATTAACTAAAATTATTAATTTGGGTTAAATTTAGTCAATTGAACTATAGATTTATAACTTATAGTTATTCGTTATAGTCTTAGTATTAAGATGATTGACTCGTAATAGCATGAGTATTTATGAATACAAAAGACCACTTAAATAGGAGTTTAAATGAGAGAATATCTTGTATATGATTTACCAACGAGACTCTTTCACTGGTTCTTTGCTGGGCTATTTGTAACTGCCTTTTTTATCGCCAAAACGATTGATGATGATTCTCCTATTTATGTTTATCATATGTTGGCAGGCTTCATGCTATGTTTTCTTGTAATCCTACGATTGCTCTGGGGTTTTATTGGGACAAAGCATGCTCGTTTGTTTGAGTTTGCGTTGCATCCTAAAGATTTATTTTCCTATTTCAAAGGATTAGTAACTGGAGATAAAAAGTTATGGGCGGGACATAATCCAGCATCCAGTTGGAGTTCAATTATCATGATATTTTTTGCCATCGGTCTTGGTTTAACGGGTTATTTTATGACATCAGGAACTAATAAAGAAGATTTTGAAGATATTCACGAACTTTTTGCAAATGGATTTATTATCGTTGTTATTTTACATATTGCTGGGCTGATTTTTCATACCTTTCAACATCGTGAAATGATCGCATTAAGTATGATTGATGGAAAAAAATCAAAGGTCATTAATGCCGACGTAATCCCTTCAGCAAAATCAAATGTTGCAGTAATAATGATTTTACTAGTTGTCGGATTTGGATATTATCTTCTTAAAAACTTTAGTACTCAAAGTAAAACATTACAGTTTTTTGGAACATCACTTCAATTAGGGGAAAACGAAGAAAGCGAAGCTGCAGATTCAATAAATGAAAAAAAAGAAACTGATAAAGACGAAAAAATTGATAAAGAAATAGAAGTAGGTGATGATTCTGACGAAGATTAATATCATCAATCATAGATAGAAATTGTTTGATTCACTTATTTTAAATTAGTATTTAATCTGGATTACAGGGGCTGGAAACAGATTTTACTATTTTAGCTGTAGTTAAAATATCAAATGGAATTTTAATTTTAAGTTTTTCTGTTGTGACATAATTTATAACAATATCTCCTTGAGGTGGAATAAGGGGTTTTGTGATTTTATTTTGTAATAAATCTAAAGTTAATTTGGCACCGAATTGACCTTGTGCTTTTGGTCTTAAGCCAATAGCCAAAGTTCCACCGCATTTAATATGCCATTCAGCAGTATAGATAGTAGGAATTAAGGAGTTGTTGTAAATCCATTCTATCACCATTGCTGGTTTTAAGTATGAACCATTAGAGTCCTTTAATGCATAAGGCTGTAGAGGGTATAAGGCATCAAATTTTTTTTTGCTATTATTGATTGATGACTTCCAAATATCAAAATCACTAGTTTTTAAAATTTCATAATGTAATCCTGGATATTTTTTGAATTCATTTTTAATATACTTTTCAACTTCATCTGAGGTTTCTGATTTTTCTAGTAGCACTAATAAATTAAGTTTATTTTTATTTAGTAATCTTTCCAAAAGATGTACAGAGTCTGAAACATAATAACGTTCAAAAACACCTGAATATTTTTTAAAATTAGACTGTAAAATTGTACTTGGAATTTCGCCGTTAATACCTGCAAAAACAAAAGGGATTTTTAGTTCAATTAAAAGTTGTGACATTTGATGAAAAGCAAAATCATCTGTTAAGAAGATAATATCAGGCTTTTTCTGCTTTAGTGTTTTTGTAATTTCATTCATTAATGGATGAACTTTTGTAATATCAAATGGTACTTTTTTAACATCAAAATAAAAATTAATTACTTCAAAATTGATTTTATTGCTATTTAATTCATTTTTATAAGAATCTAATATCATATGGGTCCAAGGAAAATCCTTGGAATAACTATGGATTGCGACAATTTTTGTCACTTTTGAAGTGGCATAACTAAATAAATTTAAATTAAAAGAGGAAAATATAAAAAAAAGCTGAATTAAAATACAAATTCTCATAATATTTATTATAATAACACAATTAATTCTGAAATAAAGTAAAGGATATTAAAATTGAAAAAATTCTCTTTATTGATGTCAATTTTTATTAGTATTTTACCCTTAGTGATACTTTCATTGTTCTTTTTTAAGCAACTCAAATCGGTAACTGAGAGTCAAGTGCAACAAACAATTCAAAGAGAAGTTGAAATAGGCTCTCAAAATCTAAATGATTTTTTTGATGAACGTAGAGGAAATTTATTGGAGTGGGCAAAAAGCCCCTCAGTTCATATTGCTTTTGAGTTTAAAAGACCAGAGGGTTTGACTATAAATTTAGAATATCTTAAGAATCAATATCCCGTTTATGATTGGATTGGTGTTTTAAATAAAAACAATTCAATTTTTTCAATTACAGATGGAAATAATATTGAGATTAAGTCTTTATTATCAGATATAAATGAATCGACTAATAAAAAATTTTTAATTCTTAACAATGATCTATATTTTTTTCAAAAAATATATGAGTCAAATACCAATCATTATCTAGGACATCTTGTTGCCAAAATAAATAGAAATAAATTTCTAAATTTTTCTAATCAAATTTATGATCATTTAGATAGATTTAAATTTCGTAGTATTAAAGTTTATTACAATGAAGTTAAAAGTAATAGTAAGGAGCAAATACGGACACTAGAATCTGCCAATGATGAATATATGCAACTTTGCCCATCTGGTAAATCTGGATTTGAAGTTTCTATTTGCATTAGTTTATTAAAAAGCGATCTTTCACATAATTTAAACCAACTACAATGGCTAGTTGTCATTGTTACAATAATTTTAATAACTATAACCTTTGGAATATTAAATAGAACATTTCAGCGTTTTGTTGATCCTTTTTCTAAAATTTTGAATGCACTTACTGATGTTACATTAGGTATATTTAATAAAATTCATTTCAATTCAAAACTGAAGGAGATCAATCTTATTGAAGAGCAATTCAATAATATAATTGAAAAATTACGAGAGGCTTCATTAAAATTAACTGAACATGCTCGCCATGAAGCTTTATATGAAGTATCTATGCAAGTTGCTCACGATATAAGATCACCATTAGCAGCGTTGGAAATGATTACAAAACAATTGGATGAAGTACCTGATCCAAAACGTGTACTCATAAAAAACTCCGTTCAGCGAATAAGTGATATTGCTAATGATTTGCTTATTAAAAGTAAATCATCAAATGGAACAAATATAGTTAACAGTGATAACAAACAGTCTAAAGATTGCTTGTTGGAAGCTGAAATAAGTAGTGTGCTTTCTGAAAAAAGAATTCAGTTCAGAGAAAAACAGGGCATTGAAATTATAAGCATCCTGAATAATAATTATGGTATTTTTGTTAAAATTGATACAAAAGAATTTAAAAGAGTCATTTCAAATTTAATTAATAATTCTGTTGAAAATTTAGAAATTCGTAATCAAAATCAAAATTTATTTGATGGACAAATAAAAGTTTCTCTGGAGTTAAAAAATGATATAATGGCAACAATCACAATTCGTGATAATGGAATGGGAATGCCTTCAGAACTTATTTCACAGTTAGGTAGTAAAGGAGTAACTCAAGGAAAAGAGAATTCAACGAGTGGCTCTGGGTTAGGAATATATCATGCTAAAAAGACAATTGAATCTTTTGGTGGAACATTTATAATTGATTCTTCAATTGGAGTTGGGACATCAATTATCATTTCAATTCCCAGATCACCGGCTCCAAATTGGTTTTTAGAAAAATTGATTTTAAAGCATCAACAAAAAATTATTATTCTTGATGATGACATTGCAATTCATGGATTGTGGCAACAAAGAATTTTAAAATTAAATCAGGATTTATTAAGTGTTGATAAATATATCAACGTGCTCGGCTTCACCTCTGCTTTTCAATTTAAGCAATGGTTTCAAGTAGAGAGAGAGTCAATTAAAAATATTCAATTTTTAATTGACTATGAATTGCTAAATCAATCTCAAAATGGTCTAGAAATTATCGAAGAATTAGGTATTCAAAATCAAAGTATATTAGTTACGAGTCATTATGAGGATCAAAATATTATAGAACAGTGTTTAAAGTTAAAAATTAAGCAAATACCAAAGGGTTTAGCTGCTAATATAACTATATCGATTAAGGAGGAGGAGGACCCATTGTTTAAACCTGATGCGGTTGTTCTAGATGATGATCCATTGCAAAAAATGGTCTGGGAATTATTTGCAAATGAAAAAAACAAACAAATAACTTTTTTTCAAAATTCATCACAATTATTTGAACAACTGCATCTCTTTAATTTGACCACGGTATTTTACATAGACGTTAATTTGGGCAATGGAATTAAAGGTGAAGACATCGCACTCCAATTGTATCAAATGGGGTTTAATCAAATATACTTGTCTACGGGAGATGAAGCATCAAATTATGAAAAATTACCTTTTATAAAAGGCGTTTGCGGTAAAGGACCACAATTTTAAAATTCTATCTAAAAGTTTTATTCATTATTATTTTGAACTATAAATTTATTTAATCAAAATTTTAGTCGAATAATTTCTCAAAATCGTTCATTGCATTTAAAACTAAAGATCTCACTTCAGGGTGTTTTGAAATTTCTTCCCATGGAGTATGATGTAAAAAATTTGCTTCCATTTTAACTAAACCATTTGAAATCCTTCGTGAAGCTTTTTCAACTCGAGCAACGACGGTAGGAGAGAGAGCGATAAAGGCCGAGGGACCCGAAGGAAAGGATTCTATGGTGAACCCTGCAGCTCTTGCGATAAGAGACCCAAGCACTCCCGTTCTTTTTTGTACTTGTTGAACTCCAAATTTAATAACGGGAAATAATATTGGAAAATTTTTAGGATTAAGAATTTTAGTTTGCCAGACTTCTTGCATTCTTTCTTTCATTAGCCTTCTTGCGATAATTTCATTTAAACAGTTATTATCGATAACCCCTATTAAGGATAAGTCTTCCATCTTAGAGTAATCATCTGGCATTAAAAGGTCTTGATTAGTGCAAGATTCAACACCCAGAATTTGCAAATTTTTAAGAGTCTTAAGACTATAACGTGAGTGTCCTAAAAACTTTGACATCCCACTTCTTTGATAAAGTTGCGATACGGTGAGTGCGCAACTCAAATAGACACTTTGAGACTCATCCATCATGATATCAAATCCATGTTTCTCATGAATTATTTTTAGACTTTCAAGAGACATATTTTTTTGTATTTGAGGAGTTATTTGTTTGTGACGATAAATTTCGACATAAGTGCAGAATTTTTTGCTCAAATATACTCTTAAAGGAACTGCAAAAACACCATCATCTTGTACCTCAACAATGGCGGGAAATTTTTTATTATCTTTTTCTAAAATTGTAAACATGGCTGCATGAGAAAAGTTTTGAAAACCTTCAACCAATGTGGTGTAGATGCCATCTGAATCATCAGAACGATTACAAAGGATAATATCACCAATTTCAAATCGATTATTACGATATAATAAAGATGTTCCATCTAATTCATAACTTGATATTTCAAACTCATTTCGTCGAGACCAACGAGAAAATTGAAATGGTCCTATATCCAATTTCATACCATAATCTTTTTTTGATTCGTTTAAATCATTAAATATCCATTTCTGGTCATTATTTATTGTGTCAATGATAAACCTTGATTTCCATTGTTGGAATGCAAATCGTTCTATTAAATTTGGATGTGATAATGATAAATATTTAAAATGAATATCTATATTATTATAATTAACCTCTTTTAGTCGCAGTTTTAAAGGTTTATTCCCCTTCATTGTTTTCACTTTCACTATGTTACAAACGACGCGGTCTACGATTAGCTCAAATAAGCAATAGACCTTAAATATAAAATATTTTAAAAAACTTCTTAGTGTTGATTGTATGTTTTCCATTACGTATTCCTAGTAATTCGATCTTTCGATTTAGTGTCACTTAAATTTAAGCCAAAGTTTTTGAATATTATTTTTTTCCTCAATAGTAGCTTGGCGATGGGCACCCACCAGATAGTCACCACCGAGTAGCAAATTGAAATTGGTATCTAAATATTTGTGATGCATATAATGGTTTTTAAAAATCCATTGCATATATTTTGTTTTAGCAATGAGTTGGACGACGAAGGGGGCCTCAGACATTCTTTCAGGTTGATGAATAAAAGGATGAATATATTTACTCATCAAAACTGGCACTAAGCCTGTGATCAGGCTTGTAAAGAAAGCAATTTTACCAAAAAGAATAGCAATCACTATTGGTCCGGTAAAAAATGGTATGGCAAAAGGTAAAATACCTGAGACACCTTTTAATGTTAGGTTGTACTGTTCTTCCCAAATTAGATTGGCGAATTCTGTCGGAAATTCTCTGGCAATCCAAGTATCCACTTCAGCTTTGTGAATAGGGCTTTCAAACTGAGTGACAATATCCGTTTTATAAGTTTTTTTATGATGAATCACATAATGATGAAAATAAGCACGCAAAAATGGAGCAAAAAAGTTTGGATATTTAAAATATATTTTAAGTTGAAATGGTCCTGGGTGACCAAAAATTTTATGACCGATTGACTCTGATATCGTTGCTGATAAAAAACCTAATAACAAGCCAAGTATTATTTCGCTTGTTGATGTTAATGGTGTGGTTAACATGATTGTACCTTTGCTTTGGTTTGTATTTCTAATACTTTACAAGAGCCTGCCATCATTCTGATAGTCATAAGTACTCGTGGAAAAATTTTGGATTCATGATAATGAATTCCATATTTTTTACACAAGGCAATTAGTTTTGGCCTTACTCGTTGGCATTGCAAGAGCGTGGCGTCAGGCCAAAGATGATGTTCAATCTGATAATTCATACCGCCATATAGGAAATCTCTCCAATCATTATGGGAAGGAAAGTTTACTGTTCCAATTATTTGGCGGAGATAAAACTCAGCTCGACATTTGGAAGAATCGCTAAAAGTATAAATATCATCTCCTGTATGATTTGGGCCAATAGTTGCAAAACTATGGAGATTTGTTAAAATTTCGGCAAGAATTGAATTTATTAGAACACTTAAAGCCGCCCATTTCCCTAATGGAGAAAAAAGTAAGGGTAATAATATAAATCGATACAAGAAATAGGGAAGCAAGCCTTCAATCCATAATTCTTTACCCTCAGCAGTGAAGGGATTCCAATTATTCCAACCAATTTTATTTGATCTTAGCAACCCTTTATAATGCCTGGACTCTGCTATTGTATTGGGTGCATAGTAAAATAATTTCCAAATAGAGGCAATAAAGATACTAATTAAATATCTTAGATAAAGTGGAAGTGGTAATTCTCGAATTATTTTAGCATTTCTCCAAACAACATCAGGATCTTTTTTCGTACCTAAATAATAATGATGAAGTTTATTGTGTTCGTAATGCCAATTCTCTGCTGTTATCCAGTCAAACCAATCCAAACATCGACGATAACCTTTTGCAAAATAGTGGCTGGTATAACGAGGAGGTATATTTGGGATTCGGTCAAATGCTCCATGAGAAACTTGGTGAAATACTATGGCCCAACGTGTGTAGTTGCCTTGACTGATTAACCAAATCGAAAGTGGGTTGGGAAATATCCATGCCGTTAGATAACCAAAAAAGGTGGCGAGACGTCCCCAGAGTTCCATTTTTTTTAATTGCTTAAAGTCTTCTATTCCTGTTTGATGGATGATTTCAGTTCCCATTGCTTCAATTTCACTGGCAAACATAGTCCACTTTTTATCATTAAAATTCCATTCCATCTTCAGTGCCTCTTTAAAGTTTCGATAATCTATGTCTAAATTCACATAAAATATGGCGTGTACTCGCTAATGAAACTAACATAATGCATTGCTATTATCAAAAACGTCAGGTTTACACTTTTTACTAATTATGTGCTAGCGAGGTATGTAAAAATTATCTAGAATCAAAGGTGTATGAAAAAAACAAAGCCATTTTCTGATAAACGTAGTACTCTCCGAAGTTTATCTCAATTTGTCTTTACACTTGAAGCTAGTAAGGGACACCTACTATGGAAGGTCACTGATTTGGTTCGAAAGAGTGGATACAGCCGATCCCTCATTTATCGATACCTTGGTAGCTCCAAGAGTGAAATTTTAAATTCAGCTATTTTTAATTTTATAGAAGAATTTTACGGTTTTGAAATGGGTCCAAAAAATGACTTGCCTTTTTCTAAATATGTTTATCTTGCTCGCTCCAGAATAGAAAAAATTCCAGAAGCAGTATTATTTTATCTAAAGTGGCGTGTGGTAAATTCCAATAGGAAAGCTCATTTAATTGAAATTGAATTAAAGTTTCAGCAAAAACTTCGCAAAATTTATCCTGAACTTACGGATTTCCAAATACTGAGTCGACATGCAGTGATACATGGTTTAGTCACATCGCCATTTTTGTCACCTGAACAAGCGGCCCAAATTTATCGCGATTTATTCGAAAAATAATGGAATGAGCGTTTATTCTAGAAGCTTTTATCCACTTAAAGTGAAGGTCTTTGCTACAGAAAAATGCAATTAGCTCTGTGAATGTCACTAGCAAATGATTTAAAGCAGCTTTAATTATAATTATTTCAATTATGCATAGTATTATAGGTATGCAAATACAACTGGGTAGTGGAGAAGTGGCATCTAATGCTTAGGAGGCGCTCATGAAATCTATGCTAATTCTTTTTACTTCACTTTTTGTAATAAGGTCGTATGCGTTTGAACCGCAACCAGTTTTCGCGCAAATGAATTGTGATATTTATCACACGCGAATGGAAAATAAAATGATCAAAGAAAGTAAATTATTAGTTAGTAATAAAGGAAATAGATTTGAGATCGGTATGGCTCAATGGCTAAAAACAGAATTACCAGCACCATTTCAAACAGTAACAGTGTCCTTCAATCATTTTTCTTCATATTATCATGAAACAGGCCCATCGACATCAACACCTTATATCCAAGCCTATTTTGAAAAAAATAAAGAAGCCTTTGATATGACTCGAGTTAATTTTGATATAAAAAATTCAGAGGAAGGATCAAAAGTTTTACTACGTGGAACTTATCGATTCAGTAGTGAGTCTTTATTGGTGTATGATTGTTACTTTACTTTTGTAAAATAAGAGTTATTAACCGGTTGCAAATTAATCACTCGACTGCGCTTAAACTCCTAAAAGTCGGTGGCCAATATTATCATGTATTGTGACAATAAAATTAGAGTTTAACTTCTTTAGTCTATGAGCAATTAAATTATAGGGCGCATCGAGCGCGCCAACATGCCACTCAATTGGAGTCTTAATAGATTCCATAAATGGCCAAAAATTGGATTGACGTGCAATGGACCAATGGTCAAGTGCTTGTGAGAGCCGCAGGCGATCGAAATCTTCCTCTATTCGTTTTGTGGGGGGAATAACCATACCTTCGGAAGTTTTAACTTGAAAGAGAGATTGTTCATTCCAAGCATTCATTAATAAAGTCCAATCCATATTTAAAAATTTACTTGACCAAGTTAAATCATTTTTTAAACGATTGGTCCGATCAGAATCATTTTCAATACCAGGATTTGAAGATAAAATAACAGCTCGTTGAAATAAATGAGGAGCTTTAATAATAGTTGAAAGTGCCAGCCGTCCGCCCATAGAATATCCCCAAAGCTCTATTTTATAACCTTCATTTATTTTAAGCTTTATTTCCTCAATAAAAGAATTAGTCCATTGATCCAAGTTCAGAGAACTATTCAATACTGGGTGCTTCCAGAGATTGATTGGAATAAACAGAGAATTTGATAAATAATATTTATTTTTCCAATTATGCCAATCTGTTGGAAGTCCTAAAAAACCGTGAAGTGCAAAAATTAAAGTTTTTTCCAAAGCTGTTCCAATTCAAGATTTAGTTTTTGATCTTGTTCTTCTGAAGGGACAATTTCTAAAACTTGGGGGAGAGGAGTTAGGGGTTCAGAAAGTGAGTTGGTAATAGAGTACGAAAGATTCCACATTTTAGCCCAATATTCAAAGTTAATACTATGTCGGTTTAAGAAGGCTTCTCTTTTAAACATAGGTTTAAATATTTGTCCGCCAGAATTATTCATTACAGCGAGTGTCCATGAAGTGGAGGCTTGTTGTGATAAAATCCAAGGAGCATTGAGATCATAGAGGGTGGTTAGATCACCCAATAAAGCCCATGAATGGGTTTGTTGGGATCTCCAGCCAAAAAAAGTTGAGATTTGGCCATCAATTCCATTTGCTCCCCGGTTTCCTGAAATGGCATTAGAAAGAATCGGTTCTGCTACCATATCCCATTCTCGAATAGGAAGGCTGTTGCCTAGGTAAAGCGGTTGTTCTCCTACTAGGAGAGAGAGTTTGCGAACCAAATTTAATTGTGAATTGGGGAAGCTAGCAAGAGTTTTAATTAGTTCTTGTTCAAAAAAATCATCTTTTTCTTTTGCTACTTCTAATTCTTGGACAATTGAGTGCTTATAATAGTCATTAACCATTTTTAAATAAGTTAAGGATCTTTGTTCAGAAGGACGAGCTAATCCTGAAAATGAATTTTCCGATAAACTTAATACAGGCAAAGTTTTATATTTATCTTCTAGATCTCTCCATAAACGGGTCGTAGGAACAGAACCAATTCGAATAATTCCATCGAATTTTTTATTTTCAATAAGATAAGTTAAAAATGGGTAACCCGATTTTATTCTCCTAGATTCCAAATGAGGATGTCCACGTAAGCGAGACAGTGCTTCAATCCAAAATAGACCTGGAAAAGGAGTCAATTGTTGAACAACAAAGTCCTTTTCATCAGAGTTTAATCCTGAAATTATAAACAAAGGATGTTTGCATGCTGAAAAAAATTGTGGTTTTTCAATTACATAATCATGTGAATCTTGAATAATAAAACCATTCATTTTTCTTTTCTGATCGATGTTTTCAATATTGATGTAAGGGATGGGACCCTCAAGTAAAGGTTCGCTGAAGCAAACATTTAAATGTAAGGGGATATCTCGGCTCCATTGGAATGAGTGTATATCTTCAAGTGAATCTGTGATGTCAATAGTTGGGCGCGAGTAATGTGAAAAAATTCCGATTTGCTCAATGGTTTGAGGTGCTCCAGTGCCCCTATAATTTGGTGGTCGATCCGCAGTGATAAAAATAAGAGGAGTTTTAGTATAGTATGCTTCAACAGCAGCTGATAAAAGTTCAGAAACAGCAGTTCCGCTCGTGGTGATAATGACTACTGGTTTCTGAGTTCGTTGCGAACAACCAAGTGCAAAAAAACCAGCTGCTCTTTCATCAAATAAATGATAAAGCTGAAGTCGACTTTGTAAGTGAATTTTATTTTCATCTAGAATTGTTATAAAAGGGCTGTTTCTAGCTCCTGCACAAAGGCAAAAATCTGTTGCACCTAATGACAAGACATAATCAATAATTTTAGCTGCTTTGATAAGGTTGGATGTTGCTTGTGGAATTAGAGCCCCTTCTTTTGATATCATGGAATGCGCATTTCAATCATAGGCATACTCACTTAGTCAATTCAAGTTGATCAGACAATACATGAGGGTGGCGGTTCATCGATAATAGATTCTCTGTAATTTGTGAAAACCCAGTGTCTTGATTTTTTATTTGAGACGAGTTTTGTGTTAAACCCAGTAAAGACTTAACAGATTCTCGCTTTGCTTCAAGCTCTTGCCATTCGCTATCTGCATTACTCTGAGCTACGATTCCACTTCCGGCTCTTAGATAAGATTCCTTATCATCCCATTCTAAATTTCTAATACCAACCAGGCAAAAATAACCATCGGGAATTCTAATTCCAATGGGTGCACCAAAGTGCCCCAGCTTTAGATGTCCATTAAGTTCTTTTAACCAATGCCAATGAATTTTTTTAGATCGCAATCCAAGTGCTGAGGAGGGGTGAAGTTTTTCGGTTAATTGATAGTCAAAGGATTCAAGATTAGGGACTTCTGAAAGCCTTGCATGAATTTCTGTTTGTAAATGAAAGAGATGAGGAAACTCAACCACTCTTGGTCCATAAATTTTAGTGTCCACTGAAACCGTTTCAAGTTTTTCTGTCAAATCATCGATGACGTATTGATGTTCGGATAATTCTTTTTGATTCTCAATAAATTCTATTGTTTCCAATTGTTGAGATCCGGTAATACCGAGAGTTGTCTTTTTAGATTTAAGTTTTCTTTTATCCAAAGTTCCGGCTAGCGCCATAGTTTGAATCATTTGCCCATTCCTATGATATAAAAACTCAGGTGTTGCTCCAATCACTCCAGAACTATTACTCCAATGGCTGTAAATGTAGAGATGTTTCGGACATTTTATCAAGAGATTTAATAGCATTAGTATTCTATCGTTCAACGAAGGGTGCCAATCACTTTTTTCCGTTGTCATGACAACTGCTTTATCGATTTGCGCTCGTTGGATTTGATCTTGAATTTTATTAAAATCCAAATCAAATAAAATTCGATTTTGGAGTTCCCATTTTGGTTGAGAAAACAAATGAGTTATTTCCAATGAATTGAGATAGGACTCAAGAAGTGAGATAATATTCACTCGCTCTATCTTCAAACAATAATTAAATTCTTTTAAACAATTTTCAGAAAAATTAAAAAAAGTTGGAATAAAAAGTTTTGAATTGGTAATTGTATCAACAATTTTAAATTGATAAAGGTCAGTCATCTCTTTGCTGAACGAGCTATTTGTTAATAGTAAAAAACTATCATCAAAACTTTGTGCAAAGGCTCCAGGATTAGAAAATAGCTGTTGTATTGGGTTGATGAACGACATGATTTGCTTATACCTTGTCAAAAACCTAATTTCAAAATGGTATTTAAAAATATTCTATGATAGGACTTTCATTAATGGACACAGAATTTAAAAATCAAAATAAATCAGAAACAAAACTTAGTAACTCAGATTTGGTTTCTGCCGATAAATTACTGAATTCAGACAGTTTTAAGCCTAAAAAAGGGAATCCAGTAAAAGTGGGGTCAGTGCTCTTAGGTGGCTCTGATTTTGCTGTTATTGCAGGTCCTTGCTCAATTGAGTCGCAACAACAATTTTTAGAAATATCAGAATTTGTTAAATTATGTGGCGCAGCATTCTTGCGAGGAGGAATCTGGAAATTAAGAACAAGTGCAGAATCGTTTCAGGGTTTGGGTGCTACATCCTTTGGTTTGATTAAAGACGTATGTAGTAAAGTCAATTTACCACTTTGCTCTGAAGTAACAGATGTAAGACAAATTGAACTAATCGAAGATATTGTTGATGTTTATCAAGTGGGTTCACGTAATATGCATAATTACGAGTTACTTAAAGAATTAGGACGAACGAATAAGCCAATCGTACTGAAACGGGGCTTTGCAGCACTTGTTGATGAATGGATTAAAGCCGCAGATTATATTGTTCGTGGAGGTAACGATCGCGTGATCCTCTGTGAGCGTGGGATTCGAACTTTCGAAACTTCAACTCGAAATACGCTTGATTTGAATTCCGTTGTTTATTTAAAAAAGCACACCAATTATCCTATTCTTGTTGATCCTTCTCATGCTGTAGGAGTGCGAGATCTCGTTCCCGCCCTTTCCTTTGCGGCGGCAGCAGCGGGCGCTGATGGTATCATTGTTGAAGTGCACCCTCGACCAGCAGAAGCTTTATCAGATGGTCCACAGGCGCTCACATTCGAAGATTTTAGTAAACTAATGAATCAGATGGATTTACTTCTTAAATGTTTTGATAAAAAATTGGTGAGACCAATATGAATACAACGACAACTACGGCTAAAAATCCTAAATTGGTAAAATCAATGTTTGCAAGTGTGGCACACAAGTATGATCGTGCTAACTCTGTTCTTTCTATGGGAATTCATCATCTTTGGAGAGCCAAGTTAGTTAAACTATCAGGATTAAAAGAAGGTCAAAAGGTTTTGGATTGTGCCACTGGAACAGGTGATTTGGCTATTGCCTTTAAAAAGGTGGTGGGTTCACAAGGTGAAGTAATCGGAACTGATTTTTGTAAAGAAATGCTTTCTTATGCTCCTCAAAAAGCGCAAACACAGGGGTTGAATATTCAATTTGAATTAGCTGATGTGATGAACTTGCCTTACGCGGATTCTTTATTTGATGTAGCAAGTATTTCATTTGGTATTCGCAATGTTGCTGATCCTAAAAAATCTATTTTTGAAATGGCGAGAGTGGTAAAGCCAGGTGGAAAAGTTATGGTGCTTGAGTTTGGTCAAGTGAATATACCAATAATAGGTTCTCTTTATAATTTTTATTCTGAACGTGTGCTGCCAAAAATTGGAGGATGGGTAACCGGAGAAGAGCAGGCCTATCAATATTTGCAAAAGTCTTCTGCTCAGTTTCCGTGTCGAGAGTCTTTTGTGCAATTAATGAAAGAGTCCACAGCTTTTACAACCGTAAAGTATTATCCCCTCTCTTTTGGGATTGCTTATATTTATATAGGTGAAGTTCAAAAATAATCCTATAAAGTTACTCTTTTGTTTTGTGATAATTTTTTTAAAAAAGTGGTAATTTTTATATTGGAGATATTAAATGAAAAATTCAACTCCAGCGATTTTTGATAAGCCGATGGAAAAAATCTCTGGCATAGTTGAACGAATCACTTTTCACAACGAACAAAATGGTTGGTCTGTTATAAAGATTTCACCCTTTCGAGAACCAAATCGTTTAGTCACCGTTGTAGTTCATCAGGCTAAGATTTTTGCGGGTGCGAGTATGGAATTTCATGGTCATTGGACTCAGCATCCTCAGCATGGAGAACAATTTAAGGCAGTTCAATCTATTGAAAAAAAACCAGCAACCACAGCGGCGCTTGAAAAATATTTGGGTTCTGGATTAATTAAAGGGGTAGGTCCCGTTACTGCTGGTCGGATCGTCAAACATTTTAAAGATAAAACTCTTGAAATTTTTGAAGGTAATATTGAAGCATTGATGGCTGTTTCTGGAATTGCAGAAAAAAAATTAGAAGACATAAAAAATTCATGGAGCGAACACAAATCTATTCGCGATGTGATGATTTTTTTGCAAGGCTATGGAATTAGCACTCTCTTTGCTGTAAAAATATATAAAACCTATGGCGATAAAGCCATAGAAACAGTTTCTAAAAATCCTTACAATCTAGCCCGTGATATTTATGGAATCGGATTTTTTTCGGCTGATAAAATCGCTCTCAGTATGGGTTTTGTTATTAACGGAATTCCACGAATCGAAGCGGGTATTAAACATGTTTTAGCGAGTTCCAGAGAAGAAGGGCATTGTTACTTAACGTTGGATCAAATTCAGCTTCAAACCAAGGAACTTTTAGGTATCGACGAGCCTGAAAAAATAGTAGAAGCTTTGCGTGATCTCATCGGTACAAATGAAATTAAAAAAAGAATTCTAACTCATTCTGATCATACTGCTAGAGATTGTTTTTATTCTAAAACTTTATATTTTGATGAAACTTATGTAGCTCAGAAAATTAAAACTGTACTTAACTTGGCTGTTCCCACAGATCATGCCAGAATTACTGATTGGGTGAATCGCTATTGTGAAAAAGAATCCATTTCTCTAAGCGAAGAACAGGCGCAAAGTGTAGTTGGAATTACAAGTTGTTCCTTCTCAGTCCTAACTGGTGGTCCCGGTTGTGGAAAAACAACGTCTACTAAAGTTTTGGTAAAACTGTTGATGGCAATGAAAAAGCGAATCATTTTAGCTGCTCCAACAGGACGAGCGGCCCAACGCATGTCTGAAGTCATAGGTATAGAAGCTAAAACAATTCATCGTTTACTTGAGTGGGCTCCAAATATGAATGGATTTAAGAGGGGAGAAGAGCTGCCACTGGAGGCTGATTTTATTATGATCGACGAATGTTCAATGCTCGACATCAGTTTAACTGCTGCACTATTGCGTGCCATTCCAGATACAACACAAATATTATTTATCGGAGATCCAGACCAACTTCCTTCTGTGGGGGCAGGAAATGTGCTTTTTGATTTAATTGAATCAGACGTTGTTCCTAAATTTCAATTAACTAAAGTATTTAGACAAGCTGAAGCATCATCGATTATTCGTTTTGCACATAAAATCAATCAGGGTGAAGTTCCTTCAATACTATCTCCCATTGCCGATCCAAATATTTTGAAGAGCGGTGTTGATTGTGTTTTTGTTGATGCTGATGAGGCAACGCAAGAGCAAGCGCGTTTTATTGCAAGAGTAAAAGGAACTTTGAAAAACTTGATTCAAGAGCCGTCTAAAGAGTCTCATGCAAAAACTGTTATCAGTTGTGATGAAGAAACCTCCTTGCTGCTTCAAATAGGAGATCAAATTAAGGGTCGACTTAAAGCTGAAAACGGTTCAGTGAGTATTGATGAATATTTTCTGCCAGAATTTAACAAAGATGAATTGCGAAGAGAGTCTGTTCTTCAAATTCCTGATAAATTTTTTCACGTACCGATTCCAGAGCTTTTTCAAGCTAATGGCCCAGTAGAAGAATTACGTTTCGTTTTAAAGAAGATTCATCCTTGGTCAACACTTCACCTTGGGTTAACGGCTCTCGAAACTGTCTTGCGACTATATACGAAGACCATTCCTGAACTCCTGGGCGCAGACTGCGAAATTCAAATTCTAACTCCACAAGTAAGAGGTACATTAGGTACGATTAATCTCAATCAACAAATTCAAAAAACAGTGAATCCAGAATCTGATCACAAAAAGCAAATGATCTTAGGTGAAAGAATTTACCGTGTTGGTGATCGAGTTATTCAAACAAGAAATAATTATGATTTAGGTGTCTTTAATGGTGATATAGGAGTTATTCAGGATATGGATTTAGAAGAACTTACTTGTAAAATATTTTATCATGGTCACCAGCAAAGTTTTGAGTATAAAAAAGAAAACTTAAATGATTTACAACTCGCATACAGTATTACGATCCATAAAAGTCAAGGATCTGAGTTTCAGGCAGTGATAATCCCTGTTGCTACACAACATTTTAAAATGCTTTTTCGAAATTTAATTTATACGGGTCTGACGCGCGGAAAAAAACTTGTGATCTTTGTCGGAAGTCGCAAAGCTTTGGCTCTTGCTGTACAAACCATCGATCAAAAGATTCGGCAAACTGGTTTACAAACACTCTTACAGGATTAAAACAAATATTCCATCCCAGCATTGAATCGCACCCAAGATAAATCACTTGATGTTGCAATTTGAGGTCTCGTACCAGCTCCTGAAAAGCTTGAGTTAAATGTGTCATATGAAATTTTGCCTATCCAAGAAATATCTGGTCTCCAAAGATATTGAGCTGAACCCGAGAGTTCTATAATTTGAGTTTGCTTGGGAGAACCAGAGGTAACGGGAGATTCAGTTACATTTGGTGTAAGATGAAACCATAATTCGGCACCAAATCCCCACTTTGAATTTTCTTCGTGCCAAGGCATATAACCAGATAATCCAAATCCTAAGCCACTAAAAATTGTACTCGTATATGTAGTCGGAGAACTTTCAGTTGCTGTAGCACTAAATTGTGTATAGCCGAGAAGGGCTTGAATTCTTGGCCCATAGAGTGACGGTGAAATCTCAAAGTCATAACCTAAGGCTGTCTTTAATTCTTGCATTGAATAGTTTATTTTTGAAGGTGTAGAGCCAGTCAGAGGATTATTAATTTGTGCAGAACCTTGATTGATTCCAGCATGGATATACCATTTGCGTGTGATCCAAAGATCGGTATCAACTTGAGCGTTAAAAGCCATAATAGTAGACCCTTGTTGTCCACCCTCTGTTACTAAATTAGTGGAAGATGAAAATTGACCCATACCAAATAATACATGGGCTCTTCCGAAGGCAGGAGTATTTAATGGTAACCATTCACTTGAATCTCCACGCATCATTACCTGTCCATCAGCACGAGAGAGAATATGATCCACAACATCCTCATTTTTACTTGTCGCTAAATCGGGATAATAAATGGGTTCTCTGATTAAAACTTTTAAACCTGCTTGTATGGCTTGTGGTTCCTTCTCAAATAGCAGATATCCAAAGCTTATATTTTCATCTATTTTTGTAACTCTTACTTTACCGATAATTTCTTTTTGAACATGAGTGATAAATTGAAATTGAGGATGACGTTTAACTCCAATGACTTGAATCACATCAACATCTTGATCTATTTTCATATTAGAGAGAAACCCTCTGTTTATTGTAACTCTTCCACCGTTACGACTTAAAATTAAACCCTGATAGGGTATTTGATTCATAACTTGGGCGTGCATGGTCGCAATCATCTTTTTTGTGTTTTCAAGGTCTAATTTATCTTTAACTAAATTTTCAGCATAAGCCCAGAGCAGTCCTGATTTTTTTGTAAACAAACCCAATTCAAGTAATAATCCCATGGGTCCTTTTGTAACTTGCAGATGAATAACCCCATCTGTATTATTCTTTTTAATGAATTCTGATGCTAATTGAGGTTTTGCACGTAATTCATTAATATCAAGAGTTTCGTCACTGGAGTAGTTAGTAAGATCTAAAAAGTGGTCTTGTTCAATGAGTGACTTTATATAATCTGACAAAGGGTTAGCATAAATGTTCTGAACATTATCTTTACCTTTAGTTACAACTATAGATTGTAAAGTAATGTCTTCGTCATCAGAACTAATGAAAGATGTAGTTAAACTGAGACTTAATTTTGGAAATATTATAATTAAAATTAAAAAGTACAAACTTAGTTTAATAAACATATTTTCCCCAATTTATATATTCGTTGATAATGATTGTTCATAGTCATCTAAAGTCCATACACCAAAAACAAGTATTGATTATGTAAAACCATTTAGATTTATCATCACCAGCCGATAAGTCATTGTGCTTTATTATTACGTACAACTCTCTCTATTCTTTACATTATTTTCATCATTGGCTAGTGGTCAGTGGAGGTCAGATCAATTTTTATTTAATAAATCATCACAAGAGGCTCGACTAAAGGCTAAAACAAAAAAGAAAATAGTACTGACTCAAAAAGATTCAAAAACAAATGAACCCACGGGACAGATTTCTGAGGCAACTTTAACAACTGATGGGAATTCTAAAAATGAAAGTTTAAAGTCTGAAGACACAAAGTATCAAAAACGAGGAATAGCAAGTTTAGAAAGCCAGCCCCCAATCACTCTTGATTTAAAGTTTGGAGCGATGGATGTTTCTTCAAAATCCCAAATGAATGGGATGAATTTTTCACAAAGTACCTATTCTTTTAGTGGAGTTTTAAATATTCCAGTTCAGGAAATCGATGATGCTTCTTTTTTTTATACTTCAACAACAGAGATTCGTACAGGTTCAAATTCTAATGCTCGTTGGGAAGATTGGGGAGGTTCATATAAAAGAGAATTCACTGTATTGGACCAAAAGCTCAATTTTGGATTATTGTTGCGGCAATATTCTTGGTGGAGAACAAATGATAATTCCGACTATTCACTAAAATCAATTAATGGATTTGGTGTTTGTGGATCTTTTATAATTCCAACTAAAGGTCTGTGGAGGGCTAAAGTGGGTGCGCAGGTGCTCCCAATTTTATCAAATGAAAGAGGGAGTCTTCGTGGAGTCAGCACTAGTATTGACTGGGTTAGTTATTATCAACTCACTAGTGGTCGAGCTTTATTAGTTAACATTGGGTATGAGTGGATAGATTTAAAAAATAAAACAAATTCTCAATACAATTTGAATCAAAATTTATTAAAAATGTCAATTGGTTATCAGTTTTCTAACTCACAATAAGTCTGAAAGATTGCTTTTGCATCATTGCATTAAACCTATTTTTTATACCTATTGTTTAGTCTAGATTCAATCCTGTTTAGTTTTACCAGCTCTTCGTTTTCTCGTCCCACACGCTTAGACTGCAGCTTACACTAAGTAGAGTCCCTCTGTGATGAGAAACCTTATTAAGCCTCGTCCAGCTCGGCGGTTGCGTCTTCGATTTCATAAAAGCTAACGACATTGAAGGAGGCAGATAAAAAGTGAACAGCTTTAAGTCTAGATTTATAATTCGTAGATGCCCAAAATCAAGAGACCAAATAAATTGAAACTATGAAGCCAAGAATTTTAATTGCAGATGATGCCAGTTTTGTACGAGAAATTCTAAAAACAATTGTTGTAAGACAGGGGTGGATTGTTATTGGAGAGGCACAAGATGGTTTAGAAGTCATCTCGATGGCCACAGAATTGGAACCTAATATAATCCTAATGGATATTGTCATGCCTAAACTTAATGGATTAGAGGCAGCACAAAAAATTTTAAAAAAGTTACCCGATATTGCCATAATTGGTTTATCAACAATGGATAATGAAGAGATAATGTCGCAAGCATTGGGTATTGGATTAGTAAGTTATATAACAAAACCATTTGAAAATTGGACGATTATTGCTGCTATTAAGGAAGCCCTTAATAATAAGGAGAGAAAAAGTGGATGAAGTGAAATTTGTAATTAAAACATTTTTAGCAACCTTATTATTGATTGCTCTAATGCAAATTAAAATTGGAGATAAAACGATTGAAACTAGAGCTTATCAAATGGCATCACAATCAAAATTTACCTATTTCCTAATCGATATTGCGCAAGGAACCATACAGTTGAGTAAACAACTTAAAAAACTAATCGATCAAGCATTCGACAAATCAAAAACACCTTAAATTTAAGGTAATATCCAATTGTTAAGTTAAGTTCACAATAGCTCTAGACGTTTGAACAAGGATAAATATTTTTATGAGATTTATTTATTCTCTTCAAATTTTTTGTAACCTAAATGATTTTTTACGATAAGGTTGTTGCGCTGAACTAATGATGCTTTTGAATGAAATGGACATTCAGGAGCCGGGGTTGGGGTTCCACCTTTATTCATCACATTATTAGGATCTGACAGATAATTATTTCGTCTAATGGCTCCATAACTTTGAGTACTCATGATGAACATTACTGCTACTAGTAATAATTTTTGTGTTTTCATATTATTCCTCCAAATAAATTTTATTCTCATTTTGAGACAACACTATATATAATAATCCAATTTCTACGTTTTCATAGAATTTCGTTTCAATAGGGTTTCTTTATTTACCTCTCAGTTTTGTATCATTGCGAACCATGTGCCAAGTTGATACGTACTAATTTGATATTAAGAGGATATTGGGACAAGAAATGACTTAAAATTGTGCTACAGGTGTTATAAAACTAACACTGTCATTAATATGTTAAAACCTTTTAATATCAAATCAATAGATTTTTAACTTCCACTATATAGTCTAATCTCAGAGTCGAATTAACGACAAACTAAAAGGGAGTTTTTATGAAATCACTATCATCTTTAGCTTTAGTTCTGATTACAACAATTGCTATGGCAAAAGAGAGTAAGCGCCCTGAGGCACTTAATGTTGATTCAGCCTGTGCAGCTGATGCGCAAACAGCTGGGTGTGGCCAAGAAAAAGTGGGTACAGGAATGTTAAAATGTATTGCAGCTTATCACAAAAATCATAAAAAAGAGTTTAAAATTTCAGAAGCCTGTAACTCTGCGCGAAGACAACTTGAGGCAACACATGAAACACCAACAAGTATGAAAAAATAAAAATAAACGATGAAGACTCCTTTAAAATATTTCAGATATCGTATCTGTAATAGCTTTTATAGAGACTTATTGTATAGAAGACCCCCTGATTTGAAAATTTTACAATTTAAAATCAGGGCATAGTAACTAAATAAAAACTATTGTATAATAACCATTTAAATTTAGAGCCCATAACAAAATAGTATCTAATATTTTTGTTGCCGGTTCTAAATCTAAATGGAGACAAGTTGTGTTGAGCAAAATATATTGTTTTTATAATTCAAAATCGATTCAAAAACTTAAGTTAAGGTATTCATTAATTATTATTTTTAGTACTTTTTTTCATCATTATGTTTTTGCAAGCGCAGCTTCTGAAAATCCAAATAAACCATTTCTAAGTTCGATACCAGCTGTACTCTTGGAGCCATCTCATGAATTTAATCCTAAAGTGAGTTCATTGACATTACATCCTGAACGATCAGCTATAAGTCCTTTTACTAAAAAAAATAAACTTAGTTATACCTATAAAATACAAAATAATACTGAAGCGCCTATGGTAATTTTAATTCCAGGAATTGGAGGCACTGCTAATTCTAATGCCATTCTCTATTTATCTGAAGTTGTCTACAAGCTTGGTTACTCTGTAATTACATTAACATCTTCTACACACTGGAGTTTTGCTTTAGCTGCAAGTACGTCAGGAAGAACAGGTCACCTCCCTGCAGACTCAAGCGACATGTACCAAGTAATTAAAGCCATCAAAGTGATTATTGAAGAAAAATTTCAAATTCATCCATCTCAGTGGGGACTGATTGGTATCAGTTATGGCACACTTGATGCTTCCTTTTTATTAGCACAGGATTTAGATCAAAAAGAATTTAAATTTAATTTTCTAATTACGATAAATCCACCTCTAAGTCGTTCAATAGCAATAGAGAAAGTAGATCAGTATTTTTCTATTGGAGCTCAGTGGCCCAAACGAAAGAAAAAAGCCTTAGAACTTTTATTCATTAATCGTTTGTTGAATGTAAATCAGAATATTAATCCAATTGATACATTTAATGAATTAGAACATGCCTTTCCTTTGGAAGAACAGGATTTGGCTTGGCTAATGGGGGATATGTTTAGGAGGGCTATTTTAAATACAGCTTATGTTGGAAATCGTTTAGAAAATATTCCAACACAATCTTCATCTGATGCATTTCATGGTACTATGCAAAATTATCTTAGAGAGAAATTATATAAAAAATATTATCATGCTAAATCAAATAAAGATTATCAGAGGCTAGAAAATGAGTCAGAGCTTTCTTATGCCTTAAATAAAAATAATTCAGAATCTATGAAGAATAAAAAAGTAATTTTGTTTCATGGAATGAATGATTATCTTTCATTTCCAGAGGGAGAATTCATTTTAGATCAACTTGCTGTGGAAAAGTTTGTTTATTCTTATGGAGGTCACTTAGGTTTATTAAGTGACGACAAAATGATAAAAGATTTTCAATCTGTTCTTTTGCGATTAAAATAATTTGCAGTTAAAGGTTTTATCTTAAGGTCTATAATGAATTATTTTGAAAACAAAATGACGTTACACTACTGACATAAACTGTAATAAGTTGATTCTAAATTATTTTAATGTGAAAAAATTAAGTAATTTCTTTTCCGCTCTTCCAAAGTTGTTCTAATTGATATTCTTGTCTGGCAAAATCATAAAATACATGAACTATTAATGAACCATAATCGACGAGCACCCATCTGCCTTCAGAAATACCTTCTAGACTTTGTGGGTAAACTCCGTATTCTTCTTTAACTGCTTGAATAAGGTTTTCTGCTAAACTTACAGAATGTCTTGTACTGGTTCCTGAGGCAATTAATGCATACTCAGTTGGAGCTATCATATTTCTGAGATCAAAGGCGCGCACACTGATTGCTTTTTTAGAGTTTAAAAAATCGGTGCAAAATTTTGTGAATCTTTCATAATCACCTACTTTAGGTCCTAGAGTTTGATAAATATGATGTTCACGGATGTAACTCTCGACAGAAAGTGGAAGAAATTTCTCAGTATTTCTTTGGGCACGTATTTTTTTTCTTAAATCAGCAGCAGATATTTCAATATCTTTGAGGGCTAAAAATTGAATTGATTTTTTTGTAATTAATTCTATTATATTAAACTCAAATTGAGTAGCAAAGGGTTTAAAAAACTCAGGAAGAGTCTCTTTACTTTCTGGAAACTCTCCACCCGGACGACTGACTACAATTAGATTTATGAGTTCTAAAATTTTAGCAGCATCTTTCCACTGCCCAAATTCTTCAAACGCATCATAACCAAGAATAAGATATAATTCATCTTTAGGGTTTTGTTGAATCAAGGATTTAACGGTATCAATAGTATAACTTTTCCCACCGCGTTTAATTTCACAATCATTTACAAAAAATTTTTCTCCATAAGATTCAAATGCTAATTCAGTCATCTTAAATCTCTGCTCAGGTGTCGCACCTTCAATAGGGTGTTTTAATGGGTTTTGGGCTGCAGGAATAATATGTACAATATCAAGTCCCAGCTTTTTTTGAACGGTTGTGACCACATTGACATGACCAATATGAGGGGGATTAAAACTTCCACCAAAGATTCCAATTTTACTCATAAATTCAATTTCCTTATAATATACTAAAAGCAGTAAAAAAGTTTTTTAAATAAAGATTAAATATTCAAAAAATAGTTTAAACATTTGTTATAAAAATAAATTTCATTTTCAAACCTAATATTAAAAATTTAAAGACTGTAACTTAATATTTCTTAAAATCCTTTATTCCAATAGTTACAGAACAATTTTAGCAATGGTATTTACAAGATCCTTTGTCCCAAGTCCTGTTACAGCAGAAAGAACCATTGGCTCAACGGAGTATGTTTTCTTAAATCGTCGCTTTAATGAGTCTAAATCTTCTTCAGCAATTGCATCGACTTTATTGAAAACAACGATTTGTTGTCTATTGGCTAAAGGGAGATAACCTTCTTTTTCTTCATTGTGTTTATCATAGGATAATAATTCAGCATTGATGACTTTGTAATCGTCTATGGGATCTCGACCTGAGAATCCAGAGACATCAATCATATGCACGAAGAGACCAGTTCGCTCAATGTGTTTTAAGAATTGAATACCAAGTCCATGTCCTGAGCTGGCACCTTCAATTAATCCTGGAATATCAGCAACGACAAAGGATTGATAATCATCAACTTTCACTACTCCCAAATTGGGAGTTAAGGTTGTAAATGGGTAATCTGCAATCTTTGGTCTTGCAGCAGAAATTCTCGATATTAAAGTAGACTTTCCCGCGTTAGGAAATCCCAATATCCCCACATCGGCAATGAGTTTCAATTCAAGTGAAATAATCATTTCTTCTCCAGGTTCACCTGGCTGAGCATGCTCTGGAGCTTGGTTGACGCTAGTTTTAAAAAAGGTATTACCTTTTCCTCCTCGCCCACCTTTTAAAAGTGTGAAGTCCTGAATATCCGTAAAATCGACAATAATATGACCTTCTGTATTACGAATCAAAGTACCCTTGGGAACTCGAAGATAAAGGTCTTCGCCATCAGCACCACTCATATTAGCGCCACCACCCTGACGTCCATCTTGAGCTGCATATTTTTTATGGGCCCTAAAATCCACTAATGAATTAAGATGGGGATCAACAGTGAGTATGAGGTTTCCACCTCGGCCACCATCTCCACCATCGGGTCCGCCTCGAGGTGTCATTGCTTCACGCCGGAAGCTGACACAACCAGCGCCGCCCTTGCCTGAAGAGACTGAGATTTGGATTTCATCAATAAATTTCATTCATAAAAAAGGGAGCAATAAGCTCCCTTTCCTTTCGATCAATTAAATATTAAATAAGCTTTGAAGCAATATTTGCTACGCAGCAACTGTTGCAGGATACACACTAATTCTAAATTTTTGTTTATCATGGCGTTCAAATTTTACTAATCCTTCAATAATTGAATATATTGTAAAATCTCGACCCATTTTAACATTTCTTCCCATAAGATACTGGGTTCCTCTTTGACGAACTAAAATAGTTCCGGGAAGAACTTTCTCTCCGCCGAATCTTTTTACGCCTAATCTTTGACCACCGCTATCTCGTCCATTCTTGGTACTACCACCGGCTTTTTTCGATGCCATACTCTATATCCCCTTACTTAGTCTTTTTAGTCGTCTTTTTTTTCACAGCAACTTTTTTAGTTGTCTTTGCTTTTTTAGCTTTAGTTGCTGTCTTCTTAGTTGTTTTTTTCTTAGCTACCGTTTTCTTAGTAGGTGCGGCAGCAGCGGCTTTTTCAGCGGCTCTTTCTTTCATCTTTGCTTCTTTTTTAGCTTCTGCATCAAAGATTTTTGGTTCTTTGTCTGTTTTAGCTGTTTGTCCATCGGGAGCAGTGATGGCTTTAATAAAAAGCTCTGTAAAGAATTGTCGATGACCTTGTGTTCTTCTATATCCTTGGCGACGTTTCTTCTTGAAAACGATCACCTTAGGAGCTTTGGCTTGCTTAGTAACAACGACTGTTACTTTGGCATTTTGAAGAACGGGTTGACCTACATGAAGTCTTTCGCCTCCTACCATAAGAATATCGGTCAAATCAAATTCAGACCCTAAATTTTGCTCAATTTTTTCCACTTTAAGAACATCACCAGGCTGAACTTTATATTGCTTCCCGCCGGTACGAATAACTGCGTACATTTCGAACCTCCAAATACCAAAAGAAGATTCGATTAATTGCCACCATGCCCCACTCTTGTCAAATCTTTTTTATACACAACACAATTGATTGTCTATGGCATTTCATGGGGCAGCAGTCTTCGTGGGGCACGGAAATACGTTCGAGGAGAGAGTTCAAGTAAATTCAATAGCTTGGTCATGTAAACACAAGCATATCGTTCCACTTGATAGGCAAAATAACTTTCTTCATTTCCCGACCTCATGAGTTGACCCCAATGACTATTGTAAAGCTGTTGTTGTTTTTTAATTAAAAAACTGATCTGTCCATCAATATCGGTAATGGTTTTTTGAAGCTCATTGGCTCTAGAATCGTCTAATGTGCCTCGATCAATTTTTTGAGTCATGATTTGCGTTAGTTCATTTTCAAAGGGTTCTTTTTTCTCCATTAAAAGTTCAATTTCATGACTCAGTGGAGCTGCTTTCTCATCGGAGACAATTTCTTGCGCCAGTTCTTCTATCACCATGGCCGTTCTCCAGTTACAATCTTTCTTTAAACGGAGAATATCGCCGTAGATATGGTCACCGACATAGAGGATTTCATCACCCTGAAGATTAAGATCTGAAGTGAATTTGGCTGCATTCCCTCCCTGATATATTCCTGATACTAACTTTGAATCGAAATTGGACATGAGCCCGGTTTGAGGGTCTATTTTTAGGAAACGATGATCTCCGTAAAAAAATTTGGGTTTTTGAGCAAATGTGACAACAACTTCAAAAAGGTCTTGCCAGCTTTGATGCTCTTTTAAGAAAGGATTGATAGCATAATCGAGCAGAAGTTTTGAATAATAAAAATCCGAATTAGTGAGAATGAATATTTTTTTTCCATGCTTCTTGTGTGTTTCAAGGCCGTGAACAACTGCTTCATCTTTAACAATGTATTTTTTAAGATCATCACGAACTATATTTTTGATCGTACCATCGCGATGTCCTTCATCGAGAGCATCAAGTACATCGTCGGCAATCATTGCAAAGTCAGGGAAGCGTAAATCATTGCGACTATTTTTTAAATCAACGAGTTGAGCAAATAAAATTGCGAGTGAAATAGAAAAAGTTGTATCAACGGCCATATAATCATTATCGCTGAGGTCAATGTAAGTCGATTTATACATTTTTTGTTGAGTTTTAAAATCAATCAACTGAGTGCCATGAAAACTCGCTCGGATGGCACTATGGCGATTTACTTTTAATAGATTTCCTTTTTTCCTGTCGATAACTAAGCCTCGAATGGCTTGATTAAAGTTAAAGGGCAATGTTCGCACAATATCTGGATATGACTTTTTAGTGATGAGCTTTTCTTTCATAATGTTATGAGAAAGTTGTTCAAAAGCCTCAGAATTATATCGGATAAGAGTGTGGTCCATATCAAGGCCAATGTATTTGATTCGTTTAAGGTTGAGTGTTCTATTCACAAAAACGTTGCTTCTCATTTTAGTTCTCCATAACTGAGAAATTGCTATTGGGACAAAATTTCAGCTTTATCTTATTTGATGGAAGCCAATGAGATCAAGAAAGGGAATTTGACGCACAAAGCATTGCCGCTTTAATTTTTCAGAATCATGATTCTTCGTTTCTCATTAGTCACTTCATTATTAGGGAGGTCATGAATGTTTCAATACAGTCAGGGGCGATACACAACTCAGGGACACAAAGGCATTCCAGAGGGGAATTATGAAGAAGAGCAAGGGAGAAAAGGTTTTTTTGGACCCGTATCTCATCTCATTAAACCTAAACCAAGCACCCGCTGGACTGAGATTGATGGTCCTTTGAAGCCACAATTATTCGATCTGGTCAAAATGCCTCAGTCTCCAGAAATTTGGCAACGACTACTCTTTAATAATGATGTTGCACTCTATAATTTTTGGACTACGCCTGCATCAGCTAAAATTCAGCAGGCAGTTCGAAATGCTGATGGAGAGACACTTTATTTTTGCCATCGTGGTTCAGGAACCATTCTAACAGAGTATGGTCAGTTATCATTTGAAAAGGGGTCCTATATTTTAATTCCAAAATGTATAATGCATACATTTTTGCCATCGGATATTTGTCAGTTTCTAATCGTTGAGTCGAAAACAGGCCTTTATCGGGAACCTGATCGAGGAATGGTTGGGAGAAATGCATTTTATGATCCGGCTGCCTTTGGACTACCAGATTTAGCTAAAAAAGATCAAAGCCTAAAAGATCGACAACTAAAAGTCACACAAGTTTCTGTTAAAAGACTTGGTCAAATCACTAATTTTAAATATACAGATTGTGTTTATGATACAATAGGATGGAAAGGTGATTATTTTCCAATTACGCTTCATGTGCGAGATCTGATGCCCTTATTGAGTGCAAGAGTTCATTTGCCACCAAGTGCTCATTCAACTTTTGCGGCCAATGGATTTGTTGTATGTACTTTTTTACCACGTCCTTTGGAGTCTGATGCTGATGCATTAAAAGTCCCTTTTTATCATCAAAATATTGATTACGATGAAGTATTATTTTATCACGACGGTGATTTTTTTAGTCGCGACAATCTTCATGCGGGGATGATGTCATTTCATCCTGCTGGTTTCCCTCATGGGCCCCATCCTAAAGCGGTTCAGAATATCGGAAATAAAACACATACTGATGAGTATGCGGTTATGATTGATACCTTGAATCCTTTATTTGTGGATAATCCTTTGAAAGAGGTTGAAATTTCTAACTACTGGCAATCGTGGATGAAGTGAGTATAGAAACGAAATTTAGCATTAACTCAGAATTGTCAGATGACCAGGCTATGTCATTTGCGCTGGAAATGGCCGAGAAGGGCCTTGGTTGGGTGAGTCCAAACCCTGCCGTGGGTTGTGTGATCTTAAATAAAAATAATCGTTTGATTGGATATGGATACCATGAAAAGTTTGGTGGTCCTCACGCCGAAATCAATGCTTTGAGAGGGCTTACGTTGGAACAGCTTCAAGGGGCTCGTGTGTTTGTCACGCTAGAACCTTGTTCCCATTATGGAAAAACACCTCCTTGTGCAGAGGCATTGGCGAAACTTCCCATTCAAGAAGTAATTTATGGACTTCAAGATCCCAATCCAAAAGTGCAAGGTAAGGGTTTAGATTTAATTCAAAGAGCAGGGATTAAAGTAAAAGCGTATTCCAAACTTCATAATGAATTAGAAAAAGTGTGTGAACATTTTTTAAAAAATATGCGAGAACAAGGTGTTTTTGTCACCTTGAAGGCCGCTGTATCGCTTGATGGAAAACTGGCTCTCAAAAATGGACAAAGTCAGTGGATCACAGGAGAAGAGTCAAGAATTGAAGCCCATCGTTTGCGAGCTTTCCATGATACCATATTAATTGGTGTGAATACCTTTTTATCCGATAACCCCTCTTTGAATATCCGTCACCCCAATTTTAATACTAAAACAAATTACGTTGTAGTGCTTGATCCCACAGGCCGAGGTATCAAGCACATAAAATTATCGAAATTATATTCAGTACATAAACCTGAAAATATCATTTGGGTTGTAAGTTCTGAAATAAAGGCCACAACGACCCCATTAAATAATATAAATAAAAATTCATTAGATAGCACCAATCAAAATTCAACATTCGAGCTAAACAAGCTTCAAATTCTTTCAGAGCTTGGAGTTAAAATAATATTTATCAATAAATTTAAAAGTAGCATTTCTAATACTGATAACTTTCTCAATCTCAATGAATTATTACAGAAATTATGGGAACTTAGCATTCGATCTGTTTTAGTAGAGGGTGGAGCTGCTACAATGAGTTCCTTTATTAATCAAAAGTGTGCAGATCGTGTTTCGCTTTTCGTGGCTCCAATGATTGTAGGTGATTTAAGTGGGCTTAGTTGGGCTTCGCAAATTAATCCCATTGAGCAACTTTCTCAGAGCGTCAGTTTAGGTCCGATGGATATTTCTAAGAGGGGTCAAGATCTATTCCTAAGTGCCCGAATGATCAATTAAACTATTTGAGGCTTACAAAGATATAAAAATTTTAACATGTTTGTTAATGACTTAAAATAAAAAAAAATCGACATGGGTGTTATTTCCTCGTTAGCTCGCATTATTCTTTTGTAGGTAGCACAGAATCGATAATGATCTTGGTACTATTATTGCTTATAATTTAGCTTAACAAAAGGAGAAATTATGATGCATACAAGTAAAAGCCAAGTAGATAAAAAACATCGCAGTACTCTAAAGAAAACACAAACCACAGATATTGTGGAGATCCTTTTAGAGGACCATAAACCATTAAAGGTTTTAATTAAAATGATGAAAGATTCAAAGTTGAAATTCAAAGAAAAAAGGGATGTCTTTGAAGAATTTGCACAAACATTAATGGTACATTCGAAGTCAGAAGAGGAAACATTGTATACGGCATTGAAAAAAATGGATGCACTTCGTGAAGCGGGATATGAAGGAGATGTAGAGCATAGACTAGCTGATCATTTAATTAATGAAATTAAAAATACAGAGGATGAAGTATTATGTGCAGCGCGAATTAAAGTTCTTGCTGAACTTGTTGAGCATCACTTAAAAGAGGAAGAAGAGGAACTGCTTCCTGATTTCAAAAAGAATTCTGAGTCACATGAAAGAGAGATATTGGGTGATCGTTTTCTTCAAATTAAAGTTAATTATTTAGCTAATGGTAACGGCATTTCATCCTTTATCCAAAAGCTGATGTCTTAATACGTTTCCAGTAAAAAGTATAATTAGGATCAAAAAATTTTTGCATTATTTATGGTTTTACCCTTGAGTCTGAGTCGTATTAGTAAAATAAGTAGGTTGATTTCAATTTTTTTGAAATCAACCTAAAGAAGTTTGCATGAGCCCTTACAAAGAGATAGCTGCTTCAAAATAAAATATATTTAAATTGATAGGTGTAAATTTAAAGCTAATTTATGATTGCAAAGAAGTACTTCTTTTGAAGAGTAATCTGAATTTAGATTACAAACGGAGAAGTTAAATTCCTCCTCCGTCGATTAAATCCTATATCAAATCATATCATAAATTATGAAAGACTTGGTGGGGGTGCGGAACTCCCCATTGAATATTTAGAACTATGACTGCTGCTAACTTCACTTGTAGAAGAAATATCTTTTGCTCCACATTGTTCTAATGCAAGTTTAGCGAGTTTTACAGCGTCTGAAGATCCTGCATGAACGGAGAGTAAAATACCACCATTTTTTACAAAATCTTCATATCTTTTAGCTTCATATTCAGGAATTCCCATTCCAATTAATCCGCCAGCAATTCCCCCTATCGCTGCACCTGTACCTGCTCCTGCAAGGAGTGCCATGATAGGTCCTGCTGCTATAAAAGGACCCACGCCAGGAATAGCCAAAACCCCAGCTCCAACAAGCCAGCCTAAAGCTCCACCTAGTACTAACCCAGTTCCTGCTCCTGCCGTCGCTCCCTCAGGAGCTTTTGTGGTATTTTCATGGGCCATTTTTTCAGAACCAATTTTAGGCATTAATACTGAAATTTCTGAATTAGAAAAACCATCAGCTTTAAGTCTTTCTACCCCTTGTTCAAGGGCGCTTTGGCTTATAAAAATACCAAAAACCGCTTTGCGATTGTCTTTATTAATATCGGTACTCATATAGTATCTCCTTTTAAAAGTTTTATATTTTTCTAGTGCATCAATTTGCTATAATTACTTAAACTTAATTTCTTATTCAATAACTGTAATTTGATTAACTACATTTTCTGCTTTAGCTTCTTTACTCGCGATTCCCAAGATTATATTCTTTTCATTATTAGTTTTAACAGGTCCTTTGATGGTTACTTTTCCGTTAATAGTAATAATTTTTATATTTTTAGCCTCAGTAGAAAATGATTTTTGTTTCATCATCTCTTGTCTAATTTTTTGAGTTAATTTTATATCCAAATCAGATTCACTTTGGTCTTGCGCATTCAACTCCTTATTATCTTTGATTTTTTCGTTTATTTTAGAATTATCAGGCTGTGGTGCTGCAAAGAGGTTAAAATTAAAAAGTATTATTAATAAAACAATAGATCTCAGCACTTGTAGTTTTAAAAATTGATTCATAAAATGGGCTCCTTTTGTGGGTTCTGATAAATTGACGTAATTGTCAAATGCAATATTCAGTCCGATTTAAAACAAATTAAAAAGATGATAATATGCTCTACGAGGCATAAAACCTCTCATAATGTTCAAATATACCTCATTGTAGGCATATATTTTATTTACTAAGCTGAATAAAAAAATTGTCGAGAAAACATGTACAGTCTTAACACGAGTCTATTATGTAAATGAGATTTGAAAAGTTTATTAATTAAAAATGAGCGATCGTATAACGATACCCATTCTTCTAGTGCTTTTTTCTTAATACTATTGCGAAATTCAGGAAAATAATATTCTAATCCGTGTTACTGTGAGAATTAAAATCATGAAAAATGTGACATCAGAATTATAGTCTGTTGAAGAATAAATCGTAACTGCGAATAAAATCTCATTGTAGGAAGAAACATAATTTTTTGGAATGATTCCTATTATTCGATTGTTTGTCTTTGCAAGAAAAAACACTCATTAGTAAAATAGGCTATAATAATATAGAGGTTGGAGTTTCTTTTTATAAACATTTTTTATGCTCCTATCTTAAAAAAATGTTGTGGGATTGATTTCCCAAGTTATCAACAGATAAATAATTCAAAGCATAAATATAGATCAAATTGTAGTATTACAAAACTTTAGAGATTGAGACATTTTAACAATAAATGTTATTAATAGCCAAAAATAAGTATATGGTAGCAATAGACTTTTTGAGCTGTTTTTAAGCAAGTTATTGCTTTTTTAAATTAAATTAATTAGAAAACTCGGTAATACAGGAGAATTTAAAAATGAATGATTCAAGAATTGAATTCGGAAAAGTGAGTTCACCAATAAGATTTTATAGATCTCCCAATGGGTATTTATGTGGAGTTTGTCGTGGGATTGCAGAGTCATTTCAACTAAATATAATACTAGTTCGTTTGGTTTGGTTAGCAGCCATCTTCTTTTATGGTTTTGGTTTAGGTTTATACATTATGCTTGCGGTCAGCCTTCCGCGTCAAGACCAGTTTGATAAAGCCTTCAATCGCCGACTGCTAGGTGTTTGTGCTAAGATATCAAAGAAAATGAATTGGGAGGTAGGCCTAGTTAGGTTTTCCACAATTCTCCTCTCCTTAGGGTCTTTGGGATTTGCGCTAATTGCTTATGTAGTATTGTATTTCAGCCTAGAAGAAGAGGTGATTAATTGAAAGGAATTGTATGGATGATGATAGGAATCGTCAAATTAGTCCACTGAAAGCCGGATGGAACCATATTCTGGAGAGTATTTTAGATGAGAATCAAGATTCTCAATTATTAGGCAGTGAACACAAGGTAATTCATCAAAGTTTGGATGAACTTAATAGAAGTCTTCATCAACTAAGTCAGTATCGGCATCACCTTAATTGTAGATTAGAAGTGATAAAAAAAGAGGTCGAAATGCTTCAGCTTAGAGCTATTTCTGCTGAAGGACCAGAGCGTGCCGCCATTGAACATGAAATTATAAAATATGAGGATGAGGGTTATAATTTACAAATGGAATTAGAGGCCCTTGAGCATCGACTTAAAAGAATTCGAATCAAAGAACGTGAAATATAAAATTGAGTTTAAATTTATTATGAAAATAAGTCACCTTGGTCAGTATTTTATTATAAGGGTAATTGAAAATCACCCACGACGAATTGAAAAAATAACTAGTTATGATATTTATTTTCGATCATGTCTAATTATAATATGAAGGGGATAAACTTAAATGAAGAAAAAAATAATTGTTATTATTGTAAGTATATTTGCTGTTGTTTTTACTATTTTTTTGATTAATTTCTTTGATAGTCGTGTATCTCCTAAAAGTGCTAAATTGCTGGAAAGCAATCTTACGAGTACCGATGCAGATAATAAAAAATGTATTTCCGCTTTAGGATTATTTGTTAACCAGGAATTAGACTCAAAAGTTGAGGGTGGTAAAATACTTACAAGTATTAATACCATTGCAAATGAAACGCCTATGGAATTAAGCAAAATTCAGGTTCCCGACAACATTATGAATATAGATCTTCCAAGCAACGACATTAAATGTACTGGATTTTGTGATTTTAAAAATGAAAAGAGAATTGAATTAAAAGAAAAATTATCTAAAATGAAGGAGTTCCTAAATCGGTTTAAAGAGCTAATATCATATGGAGATTTTCAGTGTAGTTCTCCCATAGCTTTATTAAAATTGAGACTTCTTTCTTTGCTTAAGCTTTCAAAATTTCAACTCATAGAATATAATTTAATGAGTTTTGAAGGAAGAGAAAAAGAGGCGTATCAAGGTTTAGAAAAAATGAACGTGTTTTTTGAGAATACTCTGTATAAAGAAAAATACTCAGTCATGCAGGGGCTTATTTACTTAACAATTTTAAATAATGTTCGAGAAATGATTGTAACTCATCCTAAATACATTAAAGAACAAGTTAAATTTAAGAAAATAAATTATGAAGATATTGTTAATCGAGTAAACATTGGTGAAGTTCAAATAGCAAATTTACTTATCAATAGTTCTCCATTAGACTATAGCGTCTTTGAATCATCTAATATTAACGAAGACGGCAAGAAAACTGAAGTCGTAAAAAATACACTTTTTAATAATCTTCGCAATAAAATATTAAATTATTTTTATTTAAAAAATGATTCAATTAATAAAGTAACTGAAAATATTGAAAAGGCTTCTTGGCACCCTTGCTTAGGACAAAAGGATATTGAGTGTAAGGTAGGGATGAATAATTATTTATCTTGGATTCGCAATCCAGTTGGTAACTATTTATTTAATTTAATGAGTTATAATATCTTGCCATCATTTCGCAAAATCAAAACAAAGGTAGACAAACTAAATAATGAACTTATAGTTTCATCACTTTAGTAGTTATTAAATTTGAACTAATTTATATATTTCATAAAGGCATTTTTGTGAAATACGGACTCAATTATAAATAATTATTAATTATCTGGTTACTATTTTTGCTTTTTATTAATTTTTAAATATTTGTGATTGCGGCATAAGTATCTGAAATATTTGAATTATTTAAATACAATACTTAATTTGTCACTCTGTTAGAATAATAACAGCTTCTATAAATTTCTAAATCTTGTATAGTACTGAAATTCAATTGTGTTGACTTGTCATTGTGGTAACTATGACCCAATGAAGATAGTATTAGATTATTTAATGGAGGATTTATGAAAATTAGTTTTATTGCATTTTTGATTGGACTTTCTTTGACGAGTCTATCCCATGCTAAAAATGAAGCCGAGCAGTTTAAAAATACAAAATGGGTTGGAATTTATAGATATATGGACGAGGTTCTTTGGATTAAAGGGGACTTATCTTGGGTGTTTCGAACGACAGAAGATGTGTGTTCTCAAGGTGAATATATTAAAATAACAGATAAATTTATGGAATTTTATAATAATAAAATGGAAACTCAACCGAATTTTAAGATGAGTTTGATGAACAAATCTATCAATGATCAGAATAAACTATTAATTGTTGATAAAGCTGATTCTTTAGCTTTAACTCAATATAGTTATTGGGAAAGTCGCCTCGGAAGTCTAGTTACTTATGAAGGAAAAACAATCGGCGATAATTTAGTAAAATTGATGCAGATGAATGCACCACATAATTGTAAGAAAAGATAATCTTTGTAAAAAGATACTCAAATATAATTTATAATAATAAGTTCTAAAATGAACTTGTGGAATTGTTGCAAAATCTACTTTGTTTAATTGGTTAAGTTATGTCTTTTGCATCCAACTAAGCAAATCATGGTCAGTTGATTTATTGCTATTTTTGAGAAAATTAACAACAGCATTATAATCTTCTTGGTTTCTGTTTAAGCTCAATTTAAATTTTGACTCGAGTTTAGTCACTTTCATTTTAATTCCTATAATACCTGCTTCGAGTTTTACTTGCAGAGATGCTGGAATATCATATTTCCAATTTGTTTCGTTTAATGATTCAAAAATATGTGTGGCTTCATGAAGTATTTTATTTAATGATTGGCCATCAGTTAAAATTTCTACAGTTCCATGCGCGTGAACGACGGCATAATTCCATGTGGGGACATTGAGATCAGTTGTATGGTACATGGTGGGAGAAATATATCGATTTGGTCCCTGAAAACAGACAATGGCTTCTTTATTATCCATTGTTTTCCACTGAGGATTTGATTTAGAACAATGACTAATTAAATAGATTTGACCTGCTTCTTCGGTTAAATAAAATGGCAAGTAGCTAAATTCTAATTCATTCACTGTTGAGTTTGAAATTAAGAGTCCAAGGGGATAATTTTTGATTAATTCAAGAGACAACTGTTGATTTTCATTAATGGTATAAGTTGGTCTATACATATTTATCCAAATAAGAGTTAAGGGTTATTTTTATATTGGGCCATTCAGAATCAATTATTGAATATATTTTATAATCACGTTTTCGTCCATCAGGCAAGAGGGTTGAATTTCTTAATTCACCTTCATATTTAGCACCTATGCGTAAAACAGCTCTCTGAGAATTAAAATTCAAAGCATCTACACGAAATTCAACACGTTGACAGTTTAACTCTTCAAAAGAGTAACCTAGCATTAAAAGTTTAGTTTCTGTATTGACAAAAGTTTTATGCCAATTATGACTTATCCACGTTCCACCTATTTCAAGAGTTTTATGAGAATGCTTGATCTCCATAAAGTGACTCTTTCCAATGGCGCTATTATTAGATTTTAATATCAAAACAAAGTTATTTCCTATCCCTGAGTTCTGAGCTTCAATCGATTTTAGAATGACTTGTTCAAGATCTGATTTCGATTTAATATTCCAATGTAATGTATGCCATGCGTTTGGGGCAATAAGGTTTCTGGTTAACTCATCTAAATGAATGAGTGTAAGAGGAGCGAGTCGAATATTTCGACCCTCTAAAGTTGTAGGTTGACTCCAAAAGTTAGTATTGTCTTCTTTTTTCATAAGTCTCCTTTGTCAATGGTGGATTCGCTTACAGCTTAAGTACTTTAGAGTTGTCAGAACAAAAACTGGAGGTACTCAATCTGCGAAACAACTAGATATTTTTATTGAAACGTCATAGAAGTTTGATTGCACTCTACTATTTGTTTGGTCTATAATAAATAACCAGAATAATTATTATTAATAGACCAGATATGGTTAATTAAAGTGTAACTGGCTAACCCGAATGAATTTTTTAAACTTTGGACTTCGAACCACGAGTTCGGAGCGGAGCCTGAGGGGGAGGCATCCACTTTTCAAATAAGCAATTGATTCTTATCCCCGAAGGCGAGCACCGCTTGTTTGAGTGGTGCGGAGACCAAGGTTTAAAAAATTTATTCGAGCTTGCCAGTTACATTAAAGTTAGAATTAGAGATACAGGGAATTAGTGGTAAGAGTGCTTACAAATTGGAATTAAGCGGATTATGAAAAAAACTATTTATCAAAAAATTTATTTTGACTTGATTCAGAAGTTTAAAAACAACTCGCTCAAACCTGGTGATGTGTTAATGTCGACGAGAGAATTAGCTAAACTTTACAAGTGTCACCGATTTACAGTTATGAGAGTTTGTCAAGATTTAGCAGCCGAAGGATGGATTGAGTCTATTGAAAGATTTAAATATAAAGTTACAAGCAAAGTTCCCATTGTAAAATCGGGTTCCTTCAAAAAAATGCATCAATCAAAAGATATTGCTTCAAAGTTAAAACCAATTCCAGCGTATGATTTAGAGCGATTAAGATATTCTATAGAGTTTTGGGGTGGACAACCCGATTTAAGATTATTCCCCAAAGATGAATATCGAAGAGTACTATCCTCTGCTTTAAAAAGAATTAAGCCAGATCTACTGAATTATGGTCATATTGAGGGATTAGAGTCTTGCAACAAGGAAGTGTCAGAGTACTTAAGAAGAAGTCGAGGCTTGATTAATAAAAAAATAATAATGACCCATGGATCACAGGAGGCCCTAACTATTATTTTTCAAGCATTTTTGAAATCGGGTGACAGAATTGCTGTGGAAAAAAAAGGTTACCCTCCAGCCTGGAAACTTTTTGAAAATTTAGGGGCAGAATTGGTGCCTATATCTGTTGATTCCGAAGGACTGAATACGGATGAACTTCGAATATTTTCCAAAAAAAATCAAATTAAAATGATTTATGTTACTCCTCTTCATCAATACCCTACTACAGTAACTTTGAGTCCTCGACGACGATCGGCTTTAATTCAATTTGCCGAAGAGAATATGATTCCCATTTTAGAGGATGATTATGATCATGAATTTCACTATATTGGTCCACCTCCGCCACCACTTTCTATTGAAACCAGTTTAGGAATTTATGTTTGTAGTTTTTCAAAGATTCTTTTTCCTGGCGCCAGACTTGGAACTGTGGCTTGCGATCAAAAAATATTTAATAATCTCTGCTATCAAAAGTTTTTGATCTCAAGACAAACTGGAGTCTTATCTCAAATTGGATTAAGCTCTTGGTTAAAAGATGGTGGATTTGAAAAACATTTGCGAAGGATGAGGAGGATTTATGAACAAAGGTATTATTTTATGCAAATGGAATTAGAAAAATTGAAAAATGTAAGTAAAATTGATTGGACATCTCCCAATGGAGGAATGTCCATTTGGGTTGATTTATTTCGAGATTCATTGCGAGTGGCGGAAAAAGCTAAAAAAAAGGGTGTGTTTTTTCAACATGAAAGTTCAATGGATTATAGCAATGACCTGGGTACTCATTTGAGAATTGGCTTTGCTTCTGTAAATGAAAATCAAATTAAAGAAGGCCTTCAAGTTTTAAAAGAGATATTGTAAAGGATTTTGTCACGACCCCGCTTCTAAGATATGTATGGATCTAGCCAATATGCTCTAACTGTAAAACAATTTAAGTCATTCTTTAGGTAACTTAAAGTTTGAGATTACACCAGATATTGGTACGCTTTCATTGAGAAAATGGAAATGATTAACAGGTAATAGTCCTAATAAGACAAGGGTATGAATTTACTATTATTTATGGCGAAATGGCGACTCAATATTTCAATAAATAATTTTCTCCACTCTATTCTTGAGATCTCCTAATTAGTAGGTGACGCGTAACTCTTATCGCTGTTGCGAAATTGAAAAAATACTTCGTTGCCTCGCTAATATCTCACTACAACGTATATTGGGCGGGGTTACCCCTCTTGAAGGGGTGCCCAAGAACGCCTACGTTCAATTTAAGCTTCGGATGCCTCGTCTTTTTTCAATTTCGCAACACCAACTAACTAACCTCATTCATTTCTTCAAATAGAGTTTTTTTTCTAAAATTATGATTATAATCATAAAAGAATTGAGAAGAACTATGTTTAACTAAAGTTAATGAAAACTTACTTATTGGAACCATACAAATTATTTTTTCCCTTAGGTTTTCTTTTAGGGGCATGGGGAATCTTGATTTGGATTTTTTTTATAATCTGGGGAATTCCTTATCCGGGACTTATTCATTCTAATTTAATGATAGGTGGATTTCTTACTTCTTTTACAACTGGTTTTTTAATGACAGCTGTTCCGCGTTTTACTGGAAGTTTTCATGCTGAAGTTTATGAAATTGGTATTTCTGTTACTTCATTTTTAATACTTTTTTTATTTGGTTCTCAATCAGTTTTAATTTGTGCATTGAGTATATTGTTTACACATCTTAATTTACTTATCTTTTTTCTTCGACGATTTTTGAAGAGAAAAGTTTCTCTTCCTGAAACATTTATTTTTATACCCTTAAGTTTAGTTATCTCGATAATTGGTCAAGTTCTGATTATACTCAGTATTTTAGGGTGGATTGATCAAAGTCATTATGCCTTAGGAAGAATTCTTGGCTTTTCGGCTTTTATGTTAGGATTAGTTTTAGGAGTGGGAAGTAAACTCATTCCTATGTTTAATGGATTTGGTCCAGTAAAAGCAAGGACGAGATGGATCACTTTGTTGATTCCAGTATTATTTTTTAGTTCCTTTTTTATACAGCATTTTTTTAGTGTATCTTGGGGTCTTTTTGTGCGTTTAATCTCAATTCTTTATGTGGCCATTTTTAATTGGTCTCTCTGCAGGCGCCCTTTAAATCCCTCACGACTAAGTTATGGGCTTTGGTTTTCGTGTTGGGGAATTGTCATAGGGTCAATTGGTGCTCTTTTTATGCCATCAGCATTGATACATTGGTCTCATATCATTTATGTTTTAGGATTTGGCTTGATGACTTTGATGATAGGTAGCCGAGTGATCCTTTCCCACGGAGGCTTTGATTTATCAAAGGAAGGAGAGCATATTTATATGGTTTTCATAATCATTTGCTTATTCTTTGCTAGTTTAGTGAGATTATCTTTACACTTCTTCCCTCAGTATCTAAATGAGCTAATTCTAGGCAGTTCATTTTTTTGGCTTTTAGGTCTAGTTTTTTGGTGGATACACATTGGTTCAAAACTTTTTAGAAAGGTTGAGTCAGTCAGAAATAATCATGTTAGACAGTCTTAATAAGTCTTGATAGTGTTCACCGCTATGGAATTAGAATTAAAAGAACGAGATTTTCAAAGAGTATCAAAATTTTCTATTTTTGAGGGTATTCCTCAAGTTGAATTAAAAAACTTACTTCAAAATGGTAAAGTGACTCAACATACTCATCGTAATACTCTCTATGAAATGGGTGATAAGGCTTTGAGCTTTGCCATTGTTCTAGATGGAGCTTATAAGTTGGTAAAACCCACGATCAAAGGCGATGATTTTATCATGTATTTTGCGACTCCAGGTGATGCAATCGCTGCTCTTTTAATGGGACAAGAACGCGAAGCTACTTTTCCTATTACGGTTAAATCCATTGGTTCATCAAGTGTGTATATAATTCCGAAAACCACTTTTCATCATTATTGGAAATCGAACGCATCCATCTTGCTTCGGCTCAACTCATTACTTTATTCTCGAATGGGTTTTATGCAAGATGAGAAAGCCTTATCGCGAGCACCTTTAGCGCAAAGAATAGCTTGGTTTCTTTTAAAGATGTTAGAGAGAAGTGGCGAGGAGAAAGAACAAGTAATTCCACTTCCCCTTACTCGTCAGGAAATTGCTGATCATCTTGGGGTAACGGTTGAATCTGTGATTCGAATTATGAGTCAATGGTCTCAATCAGGTATCATTAGATCAGCTGATCGTCATATTGAAATTTCTCGAATCGATCAACTCATTGAGCTGCTTAAAGAAAATTAATATGATCAGTATTTGAGTGGTTCAGAATTAATTGAAGTTATGCCTTTCATGTATTTTATTAAGACATTAGGAATTTTGATGCTACCATCTTCTTGCTGATAGTTTTCAAAAATAGCAATGAGTGTTCTTCCAACCGCCAGGCCACTACCATTGAGCGTATGGACAAATTGTGGTTTGCCTCCACCTTTAGGACGAAAACGTATATTGGCTCGACGAGCTTGGAAATCTTCAAAATTAGAGCAAGAACTGATTTCGCGGTAGGCATTTTGTCCTGGTAACCAGACTTCTATGTCGTAGCATTTTGCGGCTCCAAAGCTAATATCTCCCGTGCAGAGTAAAGCCACACGATAAGGAAGTTCCAATCGTTTTAGAATTTCTTCTGCATGACCTGTCAAATTTTCGTGAGCTTCGTAAGATTGCAAAGGGTGCGAATATGTCATGAGTTCTACTTTGTTAAACTGGTGCTGACGGATTAACCCCTTAGTATCTCTACCATGACTTCCAGCTTCAGAACGAAAGCAAGGGGAATAAGCAACAAAAGAAGCCGGAAGTTGTTCTTCTTGTAAAATTTCTTCTGAAAAAAAATTAGTGAGTGGTACTTCTGCTGTAGGTATTAAAAAATAATCCGTGTCTTCAAGTTTAAATAAATCCTGTTTGAATTTAGGAAGATTTCCTGTCCCTATTAAACTTTTACTATTTACTATAAAGGGAGGAGCCATTTCGTTATAACCATGAACTTCAGTATGAATATCGAGCATGAAGTTAATTAAAGCTCTTTCTAATTGAGCAGCGGCACCTCGAAGATAAGTAAAACGTGCTCCAGTTGCTTTTCCTGCTCTCAAAAAATCAATATTTCCCAGAGTTTCTCCAAGTACATTGTGTTCTAATGCTGTGAAATGAAATTTTCGAGGTTCTCCTATAGTGCGAATAATTTTATTTTGTTCAGCAGTTTGGCCAATAGGTACAGAGCTATGACATTTATTTGGTAAAGTCAGTGCAAACTGAGTGACTTGGTTATCGGCATCAGCAGCAGCAAGCTCCATCTCTTTGTTCACTTTTGAAAGAGAATGCATCTGAGAAATTAATTCACTAGAGTCTTCGCCTTTACGCTTCATTGCAGCAATTTCTTGAGACATCTTGTTTAAAGTTGCCTTTGAGTCTTCGGCTTTAGCGATAAGTTCCTTACGTTTTTTATTTAATTCTAAAAGTTGTTCAATAAGTGCTTCATCAGCGCCTCGGGCTTTTAAATTGGCTTTGTATTCTTCGTAGAAACTAAGGCCTGAGGACTCAGTTTTTTTTTCTAAGAGTTTTACGTCAATCATTCTAGCTCTCTTTCATAAATTAATTCGATATTTAATCTTAGAATCAAAGATCTTCGACTATTTCAGTTAAGACCTTTTTTAAGCTGTTATTATCTGTGTGTTTAATTCCCTTTTCAAATGTAGCCTTATCAATCATGGAGCCATCATTAAAAAAACAAATTTCATAAAATTGATTGTCGAGGTCTGAAATCGTCTCAATAAAGGCGCACTTATTGGCATCTGTAACACCATTTAGAAAGTAATTAATTCCTTCAGCACTTTTCTTCTCAGTTTTATATAAAAAGAGTTCCAATGATCCAATAAAAGAAGAGCCAATATGACAAAGTAACATTTGATCTTTTCCAACTTTAACAACAATGGACGTCCCCCCAGCTAAATTACAATTTCGCATCATTGGATTAGGTAGAAAAAAAGCCGACACTGAGTCTAGCTGGGAGTTAAAGGCTTCAGATTTCGAAGGTAGGGCCAAAAATCCAAAACTAAAATGACATATTAAAATTAAAATTGTAATAAATCGGCAACTGAACGACATAGTGTGGCCCTCCCATTCAATAAAAAATTTATCCTGGTGCCACAACAACATACATTCTAATTAGCAAAGCTGCAAGAACACACAATAAGTCAAAAATTAAAAGTCCAACACTTCCCCAGGGTTTGGAAATTCTATAGAAAGCTCCTGTAACAGTTAAAAAAACAAAACTAAATAAGATTGGACCATATTGGAAGACTTGCTCTCCAATGAGTGAGAAAGTAAGTCCTAGAACCATTCCCGAAATTATTTTGCAGAGCACTAGAATTAAGCTTTGTACTCCCACTTTTGCACTTGTGGTCACCTGTGTTGCCTTATTATTAATTTGGTCGATTACGTTCATATTATCCTCTCCATAACAAAGCTTAAAATAAGCTTTCATTAGCACTCTCGATGAGATTAATTAGCAAAAAAAGTGCCAGTATCAATTATTTAATAAGTTTACCGTATAGTTATATGACTCATCAAAGCTTCTATTTCATTTTTGTCCGGTGCATTGGGAGAAAGAGCTAAATATTTTTCATAAGATTTAAAGGCGGCATCTTTGTCTCCTTGAATTTGATAAAGTGCTCCACGCTCCTTGTAAATTTCGGCATAACCAGACTCTTTTTCTGCTGCTATATCAAGCATTGATTGCGCGATATCATAACTTCCTGAGAGACGGTAACAGCGAGCTAGTCTAACATAATTATCTGCGCCTTGAGGCCGTACTTTAATTGCTTGTTGGTATTCAACTGTGCATTGATTATATTTGCGAGTTTCCATATAAATTTCGGCTGCAAGCAAATAGGATTCAACAATATTTGGATTAGCTCTACGTTCAGCTAAGGCGGCATCGAGTGCTTTTTGAAGATCTCCCTTGAGAAAAGCAGCTTTACCAATGTAATAATAAGCTTTGGGGTAATTTTTGTTTATAACTAAAGCTCGTTCGAACTGTTGAATGGCAGGGTCCAATCGACTGGTATCTAAATAAAGTAGTCCAGCTTTAATGACAGGTTCTGGATCTGTAGGGTCAAATGTGGCAGCTAGTAAGAAAGCAGAAAGTGCGGCCTCTACTTTACCAATCCCATTGAGACTTTCTCCCATTCCAATTTGAGCTTTCTTACTTTTAGGATCAGCAGCAACAAGCTCCTCAAAATAAGTTAATGATTCACTATATCGCTCCATATCTTTGAGGGCATTGGCGAGAGCGAGCTTATACTCGAGAACAAACTTATTACTGGTAACTAATTTTTTTAAATATTCAACACCAGTGCTATCACCCTGTAGAGCACCGAGTGCTTGTCCGTAAGCTATTTGTCCCTCTACATTTATTGGGTCAATTTCGATAGCTTTTTGAGCTGATTGAAAAGCCTCTTTATTCTGTCCATTACCAAGGTAGGCCCTAGTCATAATGACATAAGCTTCAGGGTCAGTACTGTATATGCTTATCACTCGGTTAATATAACCAAGAGCTCCAATAAAATTATTTTTTCTTAATTCCACAAGAGCAAAACCTTTGTAAATCTCATAGGCTTCAGTGCTGTAGGTACGGGCTTGATTCAAAACTCCCATGGCGGAGCTAAAATCAAATTTTTGGGAATAATAATCAGCCAGTAAAGTGTAAGCAGGAAAATATTCAGGATTACCTTTGATGGCTCTTTTTAAATATTCGAAAGCTTGAAAGATTTGATTTACCTTATAGAGACACTTTGCTGCTTTCACAGCGGCGACGGGTTGCTTAGGATTCAAATCAAAAGCTGCTCTATATTGAGCTTGAGCTGCAAGGCAGTCCCCTGAGCGAACAAATTGATCACCCATCGCTACCAGTTCTTGAGTGCGAGCCGCTTCATTAAAATTCTTATCATTACCACCTAGTTTTTTGACCATTTCTCTTAAAGTTTCGTTAGTGGGATTAAGATTAAATCCACGTTCAGCATATTTACGAGCAGCTTTGAGATCACCTCTTTTTTCACTCAGAATGGCCAGATTGGTATAAGCCATAACATTAATTTGGCGAGGAGCCAGTTCATCAGAATTAATTCCACTCATTAATAGTTCGAAGGCTTTTTCATCTTGTTGAAAATATTTGTATTCTATTTCTCCTAACAAAAGTTTAGCTACCTTATGATCTGGATTTTGTGACAGAATTTTTCTTAAAGATTCTCTGGCCTCTTGATAGCGGCCTACACCCAAATTAGCTTGTGCAGATAAAAGTTTTCCACGGTTGAATTCGGGCCAAATGGTATTAAGTGAAGAAGCAAATCCTTGTCCATTGATAAAGTCGTTTTCTGAAATTAACATATCCGTTTTAAGCCAAATGTAAAAACTGATGTTTGGATATTCTTGAAGTAGAATTTCCAATTGACTTTTTGCTTCCTGGAACTTGCCAGTAAGCCATGTTCGGATCATCTCACAAGTTTTTCCGTGGCGTACGCTAGGGTTAAGAGCTCTCGTTGTTTGCGTCATATGAGTGAGTACTTGTAAGTCTTCTGCATCTTGAAAGGCATATTGCCAAAGTTCCTTATGAGTCATACAGAGCAATTCTCTTACCTCAGTATTTGTTGGCTCAGCTTCGGCCATTTTGATTAAAATATTTTGAGCCTCAATCCAATCAGAGGTATTATCTCGTTCAAAGGATGACTTTACTTTCATGAGATAGGCTTTGGATTCATCAGGTGTGAGATACCCATTTTGTGATCCTGGTGCAAGTAAGCGAATCTTTCCTTCCATGCTGGGGATGCTGTTATTCATATCGATAATATAGTAAATACTGAGTCCAATTAAAAAAAGAACTGGAGCAGCAATTCGTGGTAGCCAAAATTCTAGATTTATCTTTTGTAGTTTAATGGGAAGGGAAAGTCGAATTTTATCTATCCAACCATTAGTTGTTATTGTTGGTATTTTGTTATCCAAAGGGACAAAAGAATCTTTATTCAAAGAGTGTCTGGAATTTTGGCTCGCTTGTTTTAAATTATCAGTTTCAAAAGGTGATTGAGGATTAGCTCCTTTGAGCAAATTAGAAAAACCAGAACGAAGTGATTTTGTAAGATCTAAAAACTGAGAGGGATCTGCTTGTTTTGTTTCATCACCTGATACTGTTCCTAAAACCCTAGATTTAGGGTATTGAGGCTTTGTTACTACAATTGTTTTGGCTTCCATTTTTTCAATATTTTTAGTAACAGCATCTGCTTTACCATTTTCTAGATTTGTCATGATTAAATCATAAAACTCTGGATAACTTGCAATTGGAATCCATTCGCCTCGTGGTGGAATTGATATTATCTCATCGCCGTTGAGCAAACCTCTTGAGATAAGCCCCTCCATTGCCTCTGAAGTATAAGGTCCTGAGGTTTTTCCAGATTGATCTCGAATGAGCCATTGTTTTTTTGCTTTGATTGCCACAATTCTAGTTTACCTAAAAGTTAGATTTTGTCGCAATAAATCTATTAAGGAAGGCTAGTTTGAATTAAGTCTTGCATTCAATTTGACATCTTGCCTAATTATTATTTGAAGGAATATTTTACCAACTTGATGAGTTTATTTTTAAAAAATGAATAAAATCACTAGGAATTATAAAAAAGGAATTAAACTAGTTCCAAACTGAAACCGAGTCTCATTTTGGCACACCTTATAGATCCTATTTAGTACTAAAGTCTAAAAAAATTGAGCTAATGATAGCTTTTAGTCTTAATATATTTGGCATGAAGCTTGCTAGAGCAAAGTCTCATGAATAGATTTATTAACTTTTTAATTACAGTTTATATCATCACAATACTTGCCTGGTCTGGCTTTGTAAGGGCCGAGTCGGTTCAGTTGGATAATGCATATTTTAATGACGATAACTTTATGTTAGTAATCGAAGGGCGAACAAACAGTGCTTGTGGTGTTTCCATTCAATCAGAACTTTCTGGATCTCAACCTTTGGGTATGAAACCGACAGTTCTTGTTAAAGTTGTTAAGAATAATAATAATGACATTTGTTTTACTTTAGAAAGTAAAAGATATTTTAGTAAGGTAGTTGATATTAGATCTTTAGGACTTAGTAATGGTTCTTATAATTTAGCTCTTACTAATAAGATTGCAAATAAAGATAAAAATTTTCATTTTTCGGTTAATATTCCATTAAATAGTTATTATCCGAACTTTAACCCAATAGAGCTATCTGGCGTACTATCAAAATCAGAAGCGGGAGATTGGATACTAATTTCCGATCAGGGTCAAGTTATCACGTTGAAGTCTGATCTCGATTTATCGAGGTATACAGATCATCGTGTTTTTATTGAAGGAACTGAAATTTTACATCGAGTGGGTCCTGGTATCGAGATTGCTGAGCGCAGTCCCCTCCGCGCAAAGCAGTCTTCTGAGGATCCAACGGTGTTTCTTTTTACAATTAGTACAGAGATGTATTAATTTAGAAATTATCTCGATTCCCCTCCATAAAGTCGAGATAGTTGCTTTTCAAGCCTCGTCCAATCCCCTCCGGACGGGGCTTTTGTTTTTTACCAGTCGATTGGTTTGTAGTCTTTTAAAAATTTTCCACACCAATGATGACCAGTTGAAATCCCTAGAAAAAACGGATCGCAAATTCGAGCTGCTCCATCAACAATATCAAGGGGTGGTTGAAAATCATGAACCTTTTGAACCTTTTCCACTTGTTCAAAAGGATTTTCGTCAGTAACCCAACCTGTATCGACAGCATTCATATAAATACCATAATTGGCAAGTTCACCTGAAGAAGTATGAGTAAGCATATTTAATGCAGCTTTAGCCATATTTGTATGCGGGTGTCTTTCAGATTTTTTAAAGCGATAGAATTTGCCTTCCATAGCAGTGACATTAACAATGTGTTTTTCTCCAGTGAAATCCTTCTTCATTAAGGGTAGAAGTTTACTGGTTAAAACAAAGGGCGCAATGGCATTGATAAGTTGAACTTCAAGAAGCTCAGGAGTCGGAACCTCGTCAATTTTATAACGCCAACTATTGGTGCTTCTCATGTCAACCTGCTGTAAATCAACATCTAATTTATTTTTAGGGAAGAGTTTTTCAATATCATGAGTGCCTTCAGATTGATAAGGAATTTGTGAAAGTTGTGCAGAAGAGAGAATACCTATTCCTTTTTTAGTATGAGAGATTGAAAGTGTAGTGAGGCTATTTATATCGTCGATAGATGCTAAGGAAAGTTGTTGATGTCTATTGTATTCTTCTAATTTAAGTTTGCACTTTTCAAAAGGAGATAACAATTGTTGATTTTCTGGAGAAAGATTTGCAAATGAAGTTAACTCTAATTCCATCATATGAGTAAAAAAACCAGGGGGTCTTCTTACGGTTTGAGCAGCATTGTGGATGATGATATCAAGACGATCTAAATGTGTAGTTAAAAACTCTGCGAAAATTTCAACGCTGGGTGTATGTCTTAGATCAAGTCCAAATATTTCCAGTCGATCCTTCCATTTGGGGAAATCTTCCTCTTTGGAAAATCTTGAAGCAGCATCGACTGGAAATCGTGTCGTTGCAATAACTCGAGCTCCAGCTCTCAGCATAAGAAGTGTAGCATGATATCCAATTTTTAATCGTGACCCTGTGATAAAGGCTGTTTTTCCAACTAAAGAAGCAGTTTGAAATCGCTTTTGGTAATTTAAATCACCACAGTCAGAACACATAGAATCATAAAAAAAATGAATTTTTGTAAACTCAATATTACAAGCATAACATTTTTTAGACGTTGTATATTCTTTGTTATGAAAGGTCGGATCGCTGGTATTGTTCGGAAATTCAATTTGTTTAGGTGCAATAAATATGGAATTAGTTCTAGCTTGTCTAATCCCAGTTGTAGATCTCAAAGAACGATCATTGGTGATTTGTTTTTGACGTTTTAAAATGGTTTTTTCACGATTTCTAGAACGGATTTCATCACGAATGGGCCGAGAAAGTTTACCGGCGGCTTTTAAGAGTGCAATGCGTTCAATTTCTGTCATTTCTGCCAGGAGTTTTGGATTCTCTGCTAATTGTTCTAATCGGTTGATTAAGTCCCTCACGTATCCCCATTTGAATTTTTTTTGTATCTAACATGTTAGATAAAGTAAAAACAGAAACCAATTAAACTTACAAAGATGCTGGTTTATGTAGCTTTCAGTGACTTATCACCGAAAGATCATGGATTCAAATGTGTATTTAAAAAATAGTGGCGTTGAGGTTTTAAATAATTAAAATAGTAATAAATACCGTATATGGCTCCTCCTAAATGAGCACCATGCCCTATTGGAAGACCGCCCCCCTCTGCTTGCATCAACAATCCCCAGAGATCAAGTCCTACAAAAATAAGTGCTCCAAATAGTGCTCTAATAGGAATTAGACCAAAAAGTAGTAAAATCTGGCGGGGGTAGAGTAATGAAAAAACTAAAATGAGTCCAGAAATGGCGCCTGAAGCACCAAGGGCTGGAAGACCAGGTTTATCAAGTAAGAAGGCAGAGACTAATGTGTGTGCTAGTGAGCTTATAATTCCTGCAGTTAAATAAAATTTAATGAATTTTTTTGTTCCGAGTACTCTTTCCAGAATAGTTCCAAAATTAAATAGCACATACATATTCAAAAAAAGGTGAAAAAAAGCATTGTGTGAAAATACAGAGGTTAATAAAATCCAAACTCTTCCTTGAGTTAATCCCTCCCAGCTGACTAAGAAATTCTGAAACATCCAATTATCTTCTAGAGATTGGAAGTCACTTACATTCCAAAAAAAGAATATGGTAATATTGATAAGAATTATAATATTAGTAGCTCGAACTTTTACCATAACTACACATATACCTCAGTGATTTCAATGGTCAATGGCTTAACAAAATAAGTATTCTTGAATCAATCTGAATGGTTATATTCCTTTACAAAGTCATTCTCAGTACTTATATTTCATTTAATATAAAATATAAATGTAAATGAGGGTTTTATGAAGCCGGCACTTTTAATATTTATAACTATGGTGATTTTTTTCCTTGAGATAGTGAAGGCGGAACCATCTGATTTTGAACTAGAACTTTCAAAATACAATAAAAGAGAAACAAAAGAGTCCATTGTTGAATCTGATGGAATTTTGTATCGAAAAATTGAATTTAAAGGTGATTATTATTATTTAGAATTAAGAAATCCAGATGATCCCAATCAACCACAAAAAGTTCTATGTTCTGATAATCATTTAAAAAATGAAACATTATCTCGATTATATGGAGAAATTAAAGTAATGAAGAGGAGCTCCATTTTTATTGATGGCCTAAAGGAAGCATGTCAAGGCAAACCAAATTTGAATATAAAAATAGGATTTACTTTACCTGAAAAGGAAAAGGATGTTTTTAAAAATAAAAAAGTAATTATTTTCCCTGGTCTTGGGTTTTCAGGTGATTTTTAAATAAATTTTGATAAAAAGTTAATCTAAAATTAATTTTAAAAAACGTAAATACACCCAACGTGTTAGTGCCAGAGCAAAAATCATGAGAATAAAAATTGAAAAATAAAGTGTAGAGTTTGAAGTTCCATCAAGAAGAAGACGTACTGCTTTAACTCCATGTATCAGTGGGAAAAAATGTATGATGATTTGAATAATGGAAGGTAATTGATTGATGGGAAAATATGAATCACTAAAAAAACTCATCGGTAAAAGAAATCCTGAGATTGCATAATTAAAAAAATCGTAATTTTTGGCGAAAGTGGTAAATAACAATCCACAAGCAGAACCAATAAATGAAATAAGAAATAATACAAAAAAAACTGGTAAAATCAACCACGAATGGTAAATATTTAATACTCGTGCAACTATGGAAACAGCAAAACAACTTAATAATCCTTTGCTGGCTCCCCATAATAATTCTGCCCAAAGAATTTCACCAACACTTACTGGAGTCATTAAAATTGTTTGGTAGATTTTTTGATGAGTTAATTTAGAGTAATAATTGTAAGTAGATTCAAAAAATGGAACTGAAAAGGCTGTAATTGAGAGCAATGCAGGAAAGTAAAAATCAATATAACTTTTTCCATTAATGTCTGAAACAAAATTACCTATGCCATAGCCAATCGCTAATAAAAATAGAAGAGGTTCAACAAAAATCCAACAAAGTGTGACCCAAAAAGTATAACGAAAGTGTAGAAAATTTCTTCTCCAAACTGATTTAACACCATTGCCCCATTTAGGTAAGACACGAGGAGAGAGTGGGGTATGTGTTGCGATTGTGGAGGTAATCATATTTAATCCTTTAGATCGTAGCCAGCAAGGCGAAGAAAAACATCGTTAAGGCTTGCCGGGCGAAAAATGATTTCTTGACTAGGGATGATATTCATAATTTTTTCTGGTTTATTTTTATCTTTCAAAAAGAGCATGATTTTATTTTCAAGAGGTAGAAATTCATATTGATCTTGGGTTAGTTTTCTCGAAAAATAGGGTATATCTTCTGGTTTTAAGCCTATTTCTAAAACTTGAGTTCCAGCATAGCGAAGAATGAGTTCTGCTGGTGTTCCGATTGCAATAAGGCTCCCTCTGTCTATGATTCCAATGCGATCACAAAGCTGTTCAGCTTCTTCCATGTAGTGTGTTGTTAACACCAGAGTTTTTTCATCTGCTTTAAATTTTCGTAAAAGATCCCATATAAAAGTACGTGCTTGTGGATCCAAACCGGTTGTTGGCTCATCAAGGAACAATAGGTCAGGTTGATTAATCATACTGCGAGCAATGGTAAGGCGACGTTTCATGCCGCCACTAAGGTGGTTAACAGAATTTTGCCAAACATCGTCTAGCTTCATAATACGAAGTAGGTGACGCGCTCGTTCGAGGGCTGTACTAAAATTAATTTGATAATAGCTAGCATAAACAAGTAGATTATCTAACACAGAAAAATCAACATCGAGGCCATCCTCTTGTGGAACAACTCCGATTCTTGCTTTGACATCTTTAGAATGTGTTTTAGCATTCATTCCTAAAACAAAAAGTTCACCTTGTTGAATACTACTGAGACCATACATCATTCGAAGGATGGTTGATTTTCCGGCTCCATTGGGGCCAAGGAGGCCAAAACATTCTCCTTTATAGATTTCAAGATCAATTTTATTTACGACTGCTTTGTCGCCAAATTTTTTTGTTAATCCTTTAGCTTCAACAGTTATTAGATTCATTTATAGTCCTGATTTAAAAACATTTAATTAAGTTTAAAATAAAAAACATAATTAAGTGTAATTCAGTTAATTCATTGTACCAACAGTAATAGATTATTTTTATGACTTTTCGCTAAATTAATTTTTATTAGCTAGACGAGAGTCGTGTAGCGAAACAAAATTGTTAATTAAGTTAAATTCAAAAAATAATATCTTATAACCAGTATCTATTTGAACAATGATCGAATTGGGGTTTATCGAATTTATTGAATATAATTTTAAAAATTTTGGTGAGTGGTGCAAATAATTTTGAGTTTGTAGAGCAATTTGATCCCATCGGAGATAATTTTGAAATGTAATACCTTCATCAAAAGAAATCTTATCGCCAACAATTAAAGTATTTTTGGGGCCAATTGCAACAGGATAGTTATCTTCACCAAATTGACTTAAAAGTTTCCATGAAAAATTATCTTTAGATATAAAGATTCCACTTGCTGATGCTATAAAAATTGGTTTTTTAGATTTTGAAGTGGATTTCGAATAAATTTCTCGACCTTGAAGTTCATTAGAAGTGATAATGATTGGGGCTACACTCTGTTTTTTGAAATTAGGCTCTTGCCACCAAACATTTCCATGATTCTCAATCTTGCTTTGATTCCATTTCCTCAATTCTTTTTCTTTAATAAGCACTTTTATATAATTATTTTTTTGTATTTTTAGCAATGGAATGGTGCTTGGATTATTTAAAAAACCAATATTTTTATCTAGAATCCATTCTGCAACTTTAGAAATAGGTATAAAGGTTTTTTTATTTGTTACAAAATGATTATTATTTCGTTTGATTACATCATACCATTTTCCACTAAATGTTTTTATTCTGGAAATTGTATCTATTGGTAGTATTACTTTGTTACTGGCAACACAAAGAGGTTTATTTTCATTGTCAATTCCGCAGGACCAATCAGATCTGATTGAATTTATAATAACATGAGTTCCAGCTTTTATATTTTCACCATCTCTCCAGCCATGCTTTAATCTCAAAGTTGCAGTAGTTTCTGTCACTATTCCTTGTTGACGATTAAGCGCAATAAAATCTTTAGTTGAAATAAAATAAAGGCTTGAGCTCGGAATCCATTTTGTTTTAAATTCATTTTCAATAAGATACCAAATTTCAGTTTTTGATTGATTTTTAGTTTCTTGTAAAAGTGATAGGTCTGACACCCCAGATGGGAATAAACTATCAGGTGTTCTAAAAAATTGAATACTAGGTTCAGTGAAATCTTTTATTGGTACAATAGCCCAGGCACTTGCTGTGAGTATAGAAAATAGAAAAATAATTATCAGCAACACTTTGTGAATTGATCTGATTATATTGTGTAACCAAAAATGAGATGATCTGTTTTTTAATTTCGTCTGACCCATAAATTTTTTTATAAACTTTATATAGTAAATAGGTAAATTTGCGTAAGTTTAATTCTAAAATAATGATTTTTGCATTAAACGTTCGCTTGTATAATTATTCTTAAATGCTTTTATGCTAGTATCAAGGATCTAGCTTTGAGCTAGCCTATTATCATTTAATTTTCTGGTGTTCATTCTGTATTAATATATTGAGTTGCTGTCAAAAATTTGACGTGATTTTTATTTTCAATAAATCTCATTTAAGATTTAATAATCTATTATCTAAGTATTAATAATTTGAAATCACAAAAAATATAAATTAATTTTAGGTAGGTTTTAAAGTGATTTAAAATATTAAATAGACAACTCAGTCATAAAAAAATAATTTTCTATTGAACCTTAGTAATGACGTTTATCAATTATTGACATAAATTCTATGACTAGACCTTGGACTAGGTAGTAAATTTGACTTTGATATCAATAAAGATTTCAATCTGTACAAAGGAAAATTATGCAAAAGAAAATCTATCTGATTCTTTTTCTATTATTATTTGTTGGTTGTAATTCGAGTCAAGTGAATCGAAATCCTGCACAGGAACCAAAAGAAAACCTTGAAACTCGAGATGGAGTTGTCGTTAAAGTTCCAGGACTCAAGATTCAATTGGGAATTCCAGATTGTAAAAATTTGAATGAAAGAAAAAATTTAGAGGAGTGTATTCCTGATAATGAAGCAAAACTATTCAATGAAATAACAAAAATTTCTTTTAATTTCTAGGGTGCACAAAATGATAAAGTTGATCAATTATCACAAAGAGATTTTCACGCTAAACACCATGCTTGTTTGGCTGGAACTTGGACTCCAATCCCTGGATTTTCAAGGAGCTTAGCCAAAGGAGTTTTTCTTTTAAAACTCTGTAGAAGCAGTTATTCGCTATTCAAACGGTTCGCCAAAGACCACTAAAGACACAAAAGGACCACCAGCTAGTGGGATCATCCCAGGTGATATAAAACCTGATGCTCGTGGACAGGCCATTAAATTAGTTGAAATTAAGGGATCTTCCAGAGTTCAGTTATGAGACTCGAGAAGATAGATTAATTCAAAAATATTGTTAATAGATTTTAGATTACTAGACTAGACATGATTAAAAACTTTATTCACTTCGTTTCTTTAAGCTAGAATAGGTGGTATGAGAATATTTATTATTTGGATATTAATTGGAATACTAATTTCAGCAATGGCTGGTGTTTTAATAAAAGAAAAATCTATTTTTAATGTGAGTGGATTAGCGATAGATATTGAGGTTAATGCATCAGATCGAATAGTTTGGGCCGAAGAAATTTCAAAAGTAGAATCAGCTCTAAAGCATTTTCATGGATTACCTATTTGGAAAATATCTATGGAAGATGTAAGAAAGTCTCTAGAGGCTTTTACTAATTTGGAAAAAATTCAAGTTCAAAAAAATTGGCCACACAATTTGGAAATCAAATACTCATTGCCGGCCCTAAAAGCAATAAATCCCATAGGAGAGAACAAATTTAAAATTCTGACAGAGCAAAAAAAATGGATTGGACCTGTAAATTGGTCTAGGTTACCAAATTTACCATGGATTAGAGGAAGCTGGATTGAACGCAAACCAGAGTTAATTTCCAAAGTTATAGAATTATTAAATCAAATTCCTTTAAAAGGTTCCTTAACACCTGAGCAAATCTCTGAAATCCAATATAATGATATTGATGGATTTTTAATTACGCTAGTCAAAACTGGTCAACAAATTCGATTTGGTACAGATAGTTTTGAAATAAAATCGCTTAGGGCAAATCAAGTATTAGATTATTTAAATTCAAAAGGTCTTGAAAGTCGCGTCATTGATTTAAATTTCTCAAAGAAAGTGCTTGTCAGGCTGCGTAACCAGCCCTAGCCTAATATATAGGTATGGAATTGCATGGTTGCGTTTTTATACCTTTGGCCAATAAACCATCTTTGTTGATGTAAAGGGATGATAAAGAATTTATTTTCTCGTCTTCCTTAAATTGGTCTAGAGTAATTTATCAGCTACAAAGGACTTAGGGATGAGTAAACCGAAGCTTCAATCGCCGCTATTCGCGGCTCTAGATATTGGTTCAACACGAGTTGTGGCTATAGCAGCAAGCTTTAATAAAGATGGCGGGCTGGATATTGCTGGAATTGGAACCGCACCAAATACAGGGATCAGGCAAGGTGTTGTTGTGAATATAGAAGCAACAACTTCAGCTATTATTAAAGCGAAAGAAGAAGCTGAATTAATGTCTGGTTATCCAATAAAAGATGTTTGGGTGGGTGTTTCAGGCACACATATTAAGAGTTTTAATTCTAGAGGTATGGTTGCAATTAAAAATAAGGAAGTCACAAGTCAGGATGTAGATCGTGTTCTCGAAGCGGCGCAAGCCGTTGCAGTTCCAACAGATCGTACACTTCTTCATGTTTTACCCAGAGATTTTAAAGTGGATGGAACCGAAGGTATTTGGGATCCAATCGGCATGAGCGGAGTACGGTTGGAGGCTTCAATACATTTAGTAACGGGTGGACATACTACTTTACAAAACGCTACAAAATGTACAGAAAAAGCTGGGATTAAAGTAACAGGAATGGTTTTAGACCCATTGGCAGCATCGATGGCTGTTTTAAGTGATGATGAAAAGAATCTTGGAGTGTGTGTTATTGATATTGGTGGTGGTACAACAAATCTACTTTACTTCATAAATGGTCATGTAGCACATACTTCTGTTCTACCTATTGGTGGTCAACATTTTACACAAGACATTGCAATTGGATTAAGAACCCCTCAGATAGCAGCAGAAGAAATCAAGAAAAAGCATGGATGTGCTTTAATGAGTTTAGTTTCTGAAGATGAAATGATTGAAGTAGAGGGTGTTGGTGGTAGAAAAATTAGAACAATTCGTCGTCGTGATCTGGCGGAAGTGATTGAGCCCAGAGCAGAAGAAATTCTTCAAATGATTGCAAAAGACATACAAAAAAGTGGTTTTTTGCCATTTCTTGGTGCTGGAATTGTGTTAACCGGTGGTTCAAGTGAACTTGAAGGTTTAGTTGAAATGGGGGAATTTATTTTTGATATTCCAGTACGTCGTGGAATACCTTCAAAAATTGGAGGCTTAACTGATGTTGTGAAGTCTCCTGGATATGCTACAGCTGTTGGGCTTGTACTATATGGCTGTGAGCAATTTAAACAAAAGAATTTTAGTTCTAAAAACGAGGACTTGAGTGAAGCATTAGCTCAGGCGGCTCGCCAAATAAAAGGATTTTTTGGAAAAATATTTTAGGATTCGGGAGGAATCATGTTTGAGCTTGAAGAAAATATAAATATAGGTGCAAATATTAAAGTTGTTGGAGTAGGTGGAGGTGGTAGTAATGCCGTTTCGACTATGATTGATTCTGGCATGAATGGTGTTGAGTTTGTTGTAGCTAATACAGATCGTCAAGCTCTTGCTGCTCACAAAGCAAAGGGACGAATTCAACTTGGTGCAGAGTTAACAAAAGGCCTTGGTGCGGGTGCAAATCCTGATGTGGGTCGAAGAGCAGCGATTGAATCTTACAATGACATTGTTGAAAAAATTGAAGGCGCTGATATGGTATTTGTTACTGCTGGAATGGGCGGTGGGACAGGGACAGGCGGCGCCCCTGTTGTTGCGAAAATAGCACGTGAACTCGGAGCACTAACAATTGGTGTTGTGACACGACCTTTTGTTTTTGAAGGCAAAAAAAGACAAAAGCATGCGGATTTAGGTTTACAAGAATTAAAGGAAAATGTTGATACACTCATCGTTATTCCTAATCAAAAACTGTTAAGTATCTCATCAGAAAGAACTCCTCTTCTTGAGACATTTAAAAAAGCTGATGAAGTATTACTTCAAGCGGTAAAAGGAATTTCAGATTTAATTAATATTCGTGGTCTAATTAATTTAGATTTTGCTGATATTAGAACTGTAATGTCGAGTCGCGGAATCGCGTTGATGGGAACAGGTATTGCTAGAGGAGAAAACCGCGCAGTTGAAGCAGCAACAGCCGCGATTTCTTCACCATTACTTGAAAATATTTCGATAGACGGTGCAACAGGTATTATTATTAATGTCACTGGTGGAGCTGATCTTAGTCTTTATGAAGTTAATGAAGCTTCAACGCTCATTACAGAAGCTGCACATGAAGATGCAGAAATAATTTTTGGAGCAGTGATTGATGATACTCTTGGTGATGAGATCAGAGTAACAGTTATTGCAACTGGATTTGAATACCAGCAACCCAAAGAAGCGACTCATCATGTATCACAACAGATGCAAGATTTTCTACATCGTCAACCAGGCCAAACTACTATGATGAATCAACCTATGAATAATATGATTTCGCCAAATACACAGCCAAATATGATGAATATGCAGTATGCACAGACCCCTCAACAGTATCAGCAACAGCAATCTATTTCAGCTTCATCACAGGGTGCACCAACAATGATGCAATCAGTTCAAACACCGACACATCAACCAATAATGCCTCCAGTAACTAATGTACACATTCCTGCAGCTCCTGCAACAGTGGTTAGTCCCGTTGAAGATACTCAGCGAAAAATGACTGATTCTGTTCAGCCAACGGAATCAGGTCAATTACCAAGAGATTTACTGATTGCAAAAGCAAGGGCCTTTAGAGATAATCATGATGTGAGTCCAAGACCTCAAGCACCTTCAGGAGTTAGTATGGATGAAGCGGCTTTGGAAGAAGCACGTAGACTTGCAAGGGAAGCATTAAGAAATCCATTTTCTCAAGATTTTGAAGTTCCTGCTTTTTTACGACGTAAGCAGCAAAATCTTGAAGCAGATTCTGGCAAGAATTAATCTGCTCCAAATAAGGAGTTTCTTGTGCAAGCCTACTTTATTTCTGATTTACATTTGAAAAGTATGGAAGAGCGCAACAGCCAAAAACTGTTGCGCTTTTTGCTTTCGCTTTGGCAGTTGCCACAAGGGTCTGTAACTCAACTTTGTTTAATTGGCGATATATTCGATTTATGGGTGAGCGACCATGATATTTTCGTTAAAAAATGGAATCCAATTATAAAAGCAATTGAGTCTTTAATTAAAAAACATCATACCCAAGTTTTT